>ERZ1023510.7-NODE-7-length-95447-cov-98.127390_pt1 | contig 95447 bp, 85 predicted proteins | sample MGYA00380549_ERZ1023510 | MGnify/ENA primary metagenome ERZ1023510 (study PRJEB33173, sample SAMEA4830364) | metagenome | study: EMG produced TPA metagenomics assembly of the PRJEB25223 data set... | reverse complement strand
GTCCATAGTCACTATATACGAGAATTTCGCTATTGTTATGGAGCTGTTGATGCCCCATACAGGCGAATCATTTTTCTTAATAGCTGGTGGATGTAATACTGAGTGGATGAACGTCTTTTTAGAAGAGCTTTCACAAGCTTATCCAGATGATTATTTTTTACTCGTTATGGACAATGCTATATGGCATAAATCAAGTACCTTAAAGATTCCGACTAATATTGGCTTTGCATTTATTCCTCCATACACACCAGAGATGAACCCCATTGAACAAGTGTGGAAAGAGATTCGTAAACGTGGATTTAAGAATAAAGCCTTTCGAACTTTGGAAGATGTCATGAATCAACTCCAAGATGTCATACAAGGACTGGAGAAGGAGGTGATAAAGTCCATCGTTAATCGGAGATGGACTAGAATGCTTTTTGAAAGCAGATGAGTATTATATGCAATTTCTTTATATAAAAAGACCGGATTGCTCCGATCTTTCAATAGTTCATATTCTCAATTTCTATTTTAAAAATAGCTAAGGTTAACGTCAAATGACTACGCGACCTATTTCATACGATAAAAATCAAGCACTAGACCAGCAGGTCCTTGAACTAATAAGGACTCTGTTCCCCAATCGGTTACAGTTGGTCCGTGTAAAACCTTTATACCAAGCTCGTTCAACCGTTTGTAGTTCTGGTCTACATCCTCAATCTCGATATGAATAATGATTCCTGACTGAAAGTTTTCCAAAGGAACCAAATGATTTTGTGACAACATAAGGCAGTGACTACCAATCGTAAACTGAGCAAAACCATCATCAGCATAATCTGCCTTTTTATCCAAGATATGCTCCAAGTCAGCACAGACTTGGGGAACATTTGAAACGATAATATCTAATTGATTTAAATTCATTTACTCTCCTCCATAAAAAGACCGGATTGCTCCGATCTTTTAAAGTTCTGCTCTATGAAAATCAAAGAATAAAGTCTACAAGTTTCATATTTGATTTTCGGCGAGAGGAATTATTTAATTGCGCGTGATTGCAATCCTTCTTCTTCCAAGAAGAGACGGAATGGTACGAGTTCTTCTGCTTCGTATTTTTCCTTGAAGGCTTTGATAGCTTCTTCTGAGTGAAGTTTTGGATCCAATTCAAGTACTTCTACTGGAAGTGGACGGTGTTGAGTGATGCGAGCATCGATGACAACAGTTTTACCTTCTTTGTTCAATTTAACAGCTTCTGCAACAACTGCATCGATGTCTTCGATACGGTCAACTGTGAATCCAACAGCTCCTTGAGCTTCCGCAATTTTAGCGTAGTCAGCGTTTGTGAAGTCTACACCAAACAAGTGTTTGTTTGTATCTTCGTATTTGTTCTTGATGAAGCCGTACTCAGCATTTGAGAAGACAAGGTTGATAACTGGAAGGTCGTATTGAACGTTTGTGATAACGTCTGGGTAGCACATGTTGAATGCTCCGTCACCCATGATGTTCCATACTTGGCGATCTGGATTGTCTTTCTTAGCAGCGATACCACCAGGAAGGGCAATACCCATTGTCGCAAAGAGTGGAGATGTACGCCACATGTTCTTAGGTGTCATGTGAAGGTGACGAGTAGATGTTTGAGTAGTGTTACCTACGTCGATTGAGTAGATAGCGTCTTGATCAGCATGTTTGTTGATTGCATTGTAAACTTGATACAATTGCAATTCACCCTCAGTTTTACCTTCGAGTTTGTTCATGTAATCACGCCAGTTTTGGTTGTTCTTAACGTTTGCACGCCACCATGGAGTTGATTCAACTGGGTTTACTTTGTCAAGGATAGCTTTAGCTGCTTGACCAGCATCACCAAGGATTGAAGCGTCAAGAGCATGACGTTTACCAAGTTTGTAAGGGTCGATATCGACTTGGATAAATTTTTCAGTGTTCTTGAATGCTTCGTAAACTTCAGCGAATGGGAAGTTTGAACCAAGGAAAAGAACTGTGTCTGCTTCAAAGACCACTTCGTTGGCTGGTTTCCAACCAACACGGTAAGCAGAACCTGTCAAACCTTCATAGTTCCATTCGAAAGCTTCAAAGTTTTTACCAGTTGTGATGATTGGTGCTTTGATTTTACGTGACAATTCAGTAATCACTTCACCAGCTTTAACACCACCAAATCCAGCATAGATAACTGGGCGTTCAGCATTGTTCAAGATTTCAACAGCTTTGTCGATTTCAACTTCGTTCAAAGCAGGAGCGATGAATGAGCGTTCGTATGAACCTGAACCGTAGTATGAGTTTTCATCGATTTCTTGGAAACCGAAGTTTACTGGAATTTCAACAACAGCTGGACCTTTTTTAGAAACTGCAGCACGGCAGGCTTCGTCAATTACTTTTGGCAATTGCTCAGCGTAAGCTACACGTTTGTTGTAAACAGCGATACCGTTGTACATTGGGTTTTGATTAAGCTCTTGGAAAGCATCCATGTTCAATTCGTTAACTGGACGTGATCCAAGGATCGCTAGGAATGGAGTGTTATCCATAGCTGCATCGTAAACACCGTTAATCAAGTGAGTCGCACCTGGACCACCTGAACCAACTGCAACCCCGATTGAGCCGCCGAATTTAGCTTGCATAACCGCTGCAAGAGCACCTGTCTCTTCGTGGCGAACTTGTAAGAAACGGATATCTTTGTCTTCAGCCAAAGCATCCATCAATGAGCTGAGTGTTCCTGATGGGATACCGTAGATTGTATCTACGCCCCATGTTTTCAATACGTTAAGCATTGCTGCAGATGCAGTAATTTTCCCTTGAGTCATAATGATAACTCTCCTTCAATTTTTTTAAACTTGGAGAATACGATTACATAGAATTGGAAACGTTCTCCAAATTTTTACTATTCCACTGTATCATATTTATGCTGACTTTTCTAAAAATCTGCTCAAAACTCTCTATTCTCTATTCTAATACAGTTTTGAAAGTGTTGTCGTTTCTGTTTTATAACAAAGAAATCTAGTCATTACTTTTAGTCTATTTTACTAAAATTTAACAGAAGGGAACTGGTCAGAACAGATACAGAACTAAAGGCCATGGCTAGACCTGCCAATTCTGGGTTGAGAGCCAGTCCAACACCTGAAAAGACTCCTGCTGCAATCGGAATTCCGACAACATTGTAGATAAAAGCCCAGAAAAGATTGAGTAGAATTCGATGAAAGGTTTTCTTACTCATATCAAAGGCACGAACCACTCCTAAAAGATTATTGGTTGTCAACACCAAATCTGCTGACTCGATGGCGATATCTGTTCCAGCACCCATAGCAATTCCCACATCTGCTACACTAAGGGCAGGAGCGTCATTGATACCGTCCCCAACAAAGGCTACTTTCCCTGACTGTTGCAGTTTATGGATTTCATGGGCTTTTTCTTCTGGCAAGACGCCTGCAATGACCTCTTCAATTCCGATTTGATCTGCAATAGCACGCGCCACACCAGCATTGTCTCCTGTCAGCATGACTGTTCGGAGACCACGTTTTTTTAGCTGACTGATGGCTAGCTTAGCATTTTCCTTAGGAATATCTTGCAAAGCAAGCAAGCCTTTGATTTCATTGTCAACAGCTAAGAACACAACTGTCTTAGCTTCTTTTTCTAGTTCTTCTAGTTTATCTTGATAAGTATTAGAAATATCCATGCCATCCAGCATTTTAGCATTTCCAAGTAAAACTTGTTTTCCATTGATTCGCCCTGAAACACCTTTCCCGTGCAAGGTCTGAAAATTTTCAACAGTTTGAAACTCAAGTCCAGCTTCACTCGCTCGCTTAACGATAGCCTCAGCCAGTGGGTGTTGAGAAGCATCTTCCAAGGAGGCTGCCAACCCAAACACTTCTACTTCGTCGCCGATGACATCTGTTACCACAGGTTTCCCTTCCGTCAAAGTCCCGGTCTTATCAAAGACAAGGGTTTGAACTTTCTGGATTTCCTGTAAGACAGTTCCATTTTTGAGGAGAACCCCCATCTTGGCACTACGTCCTGTCCCCACCATAAGGGCTGTCGGTGTTGCAAGTCCCAAGGCACAAGGACAGGCGATAATCAAAACCGCCACTCCGTAGAGAAGAGAGGACACAAAGCTAGCTCCAAGCACAACCACACTATCCCTGAGCAAGACGAACCAAACCCAAAAGGTCATGATTCCTAAAATGACAACTACTGGGACAAAAATCCCTGAAATCTTATCCGTCAAGTCCTGAATCGGCGCACGACTTGTCTGAGCTTTCTTCACAAAATCCACAATCTGAGCCAAAACAGTCTCTGAGCCAACTTTTTCTGCTCTAAAGACAAGCGTTCCACTATGATTGATGGTTGAGCCAATGACAGTATCTCCAACTGTCTTGTCCACAGGCAGACTCTCACCTGTCACCATGGATTCGTCAATACTAGAGACACCTTCTACTACGACACCATCAACAGCAATCTTTTCACCGGGACGCACTCGAATCAGGTCGCCTACCTTGACTTGTTCCAAAGGAACTTGGACATAACTATCATCACTCAAGACTTCTGCGGTTTTAGCTTGCAAGTCCAGTAATTTCTCCACAGCTTGGGACGTATTTTTTCTCATTTTTTCCTCAAAAACTGCTCCCAAAAGAACGAAAAAGAGGATAAATCCAGCACTTTCGAAGTAAACAGGGAGACCAGCAAAGAGAGCAACTAGGCTATAGAAATAAGCCACTAGAGTTCCCAGCGCAACCAAGGTATCCATGTTGGCATTGTGCTTTTTAAAACTGGCCCAAGCACTCTGGATATATGGCTTACCTGCAACTAACATAATAGGCGTTGTTGCTAGAAAGGTTCCCCAATGCATGACTTGATGACTAATGCTACCTGTCAACATCCCAATCATGAGAATCACAAGAGGCACAGTAAAGATACTAGTAATCCAAAAACGTTGCAGGAGAGATAGAGATTTTCGAGTCTTCTCAACGACTGTATAGCTTCCCTTTTGCATCTTCATGCCACAAGAAAATTCATGTCGCCCTAATTCTTGAGGTGTAAAACGAATGACTTTCTCCTCATCTACGCCGATTGGTTCCAAGATACCTTCTTCTTCAAACAGAATTTCCTTATAACAGTTTGAAGGAGTAGCACGATGAAAGGTAATCTCAGCTGGAATTCCCTTTTGAAGCTGGATATGGGCTGGATGATAGCCTTTTTCAGATCGGATACGGATTTTTTGAATGCCATTTTCTAAGCTTGCTTTCACAATTTCTGTCATAGTCTCCACCTACTCTACAATCATCTTGCCGTGCATCATGTTCATACCACAAGCAAAGCCAAATTCTCCAGCCTGTTCAGGCGTGATTTCCACTACATACTCTTCCCCCATTGGCAGGTTCGTATGTACACCAAAATCTGGAAAAACAATTTGATCCAGACATGGTGAAGGATCCTTGCGGTCAAAGACAATGCGGGCTGGCACTGATTTCTTGAGGACAATCAACTCAGGAGTATAGCCTCCCATGACTTCCACTCGAATCTCTTGGTATCCGTTTTTTTGCTGGGCTTTTTGTCCAGATTTTTCAGGCTTTTTGAAAAACCAAAACAAGATAAACGCGATAAGGGCAATACAAATAATGGTTACAATACTATTTAACATGACGTCTCCTTTACATACAATTACATCTTACTTCTGTTACAGCACTTGATTTCTTCTCTGAAATCACAGCTTCCAAGTCTTCCAAGTCAGTCTGAGTAAATTCACATTCTACAATCAAGTCAGCCAACAAATTCCTAATCCTACGGGAACAAACCTTGTCTTTGATATCTTGGACAAGTAAATCCCGACTTTGGTCTAGAGTTAAAAGGGCTGAATAAACAAAGGACTTGCCTTCTTTTTTCCGAGTCAAACACTCTTTCTCAACCAGACGAGCCAAAAGTGTCTGAACCGTGGACTTGGACCAGTCAAACCGCTCTGCCAAAACCCTAATCAAATCTGTACTGGTCTGCTCCCCCTGCATCCAAATAATCTTCATGACCTGCCATTCTGCATCTGAAATCTGCATTACCATACCTCCAAAATCTACATTTGTCAATTACACTCATCAGTATACTCTTAAAATCTACATTTGTCAATTATAGAAATAATATTTTCTTCGAAAAATAGAATTTTAATCATTTGAAAAACGATTTGCAGTCAAATATTACTATATAAACAATAAAAATATGCTATACTAAAGAAAAAAGAAAACAACCACTAGGGGTGCGTAAAGCTGAGATTAACGACTGTTAGATCCCTCTGACTCAATCTAGGTAATGCTAGCTGATGGAAGTGGAAATGATAATGGGGACTAGCAGTCTTCTATTGCCTTTCTAAAACAGACTAGCTTGTTCTTAAGAATACAAACTTCAGTTGGTTGGGAGGTTTTAGATGACTTATTTACCCGTTGCTTTGACCATTGCAGGGACTGACCCTAGTGGTGGTGCTGGCATTATGGCAGATTTAAAGTCATTCCAAGCGAAAGATGTCTATGGAATGGCTGTTGTAACCAGTCTTGTCGCTCAAAATACCAGAGGTGTTCAGCTAATCGAGCACGTTTCTCCTCAAATGTTGAAAGCCCAATTGGAGAGTGTCTTTTCTGATATTCCACCTCAGGCTGTAAAAACTGGAATGTTGGCTACTACTGAAATCATGGAAATCATCCAACCCTATCTTAAAAAACTGGATTGTCCCTATGTCCTTGATCCTGTTATGGTTGCTACAAGTGGAGATGCCTTGATTGACTCAAATGCTAGAGACTATCTCAAAACAAACTTACTACCTCTAGCAACTATTATTACGCCAAATCTTCCTGAAGCAGAAGAGATTGTTGGTTTTTCAATCCATGACCCCGAAGACATGCAGCGTGCTGGTCGCCTGATTTTAAAAGAATTTGGTCCTCAGTCTGTGGTTATCAAAGGCGGACATCTCAAAGGTGGTGCTAAAGATTTCCTCTTTACCAAGAATGAACAATTTGTCTGGGAAAGCCCACGAATTCAAACCTGTCACACCCATGGTACTGGATGTACCTTTGCTGCAGTGATTACTGCTGAACTAGCCAAGGGCAAGAGTCTTTACCAGGCAGTTGATAAGGCCAAGGCCTTTATCACAAAAGCTATTCAAGATGCCCCTCAACTCGGTCATGGTTCTGGTCCAGTCAACCATACAACTTTTAAAGATTAAGAAAAAAACTCTCTAGTTCCCACTTTAAGGGAATTAGAGAGTTTTTATACCCTTCGAAAATCTCTTCAAACTACGTCAGCTTCCATCTGCAACCTCAAAACACTGTTTTGAGCTGACTTCGTCAGTCTTATCTAAAACCTCAAGGCAGTACTTTGAGCAACCTGCGACTAGCTTTCTAGTTTACTCTTTGATTTTCATTGAGTATTAATTAGGAAAGAATGTCATGCAACTTTGTTAAAAAGGCTTGCGTTTTTGCCTCAATATCTTCTGCTTGCATCAAATCACGTACAACAGCTACACCAGCTATGCCAGTGCCCATAAGCTGATCAATATTCTCCGAAGTCAAGCCGCCAATAGCAACTATTGGAATGGCAACCGTTTGGCAAATTGTTTTCAAGGTTGAAATCAGGGTGATGGGTGCATTTTCCTTGGTGGTTGTCGGAAAAATGGCTCCTGTCCCCAAGTAATCTGCACCTGATTTCTCCGCTTCCAGAGCTCTTTTAACCGTTTTAGCGGTGACACCGAGGATTTTTTCAGGACCCAAGACTTGTCGGGCAACCGAAACTGGGAGTTCGTCATCTCCAATATGCAGACCAGCAGCATCAACCGCAAGACAAACATCCAACCGATCATCGATTATCAAGGGTACCTGATAGGCATCTGTTATTTCCTTGACTTGTTTTGCCAGTTGATAATATTGATTGGTTGTGAGATTTTTTTCTCGCAATTGGACTATGGTAACCCCTGAACGGCAGGCCGTCTCAACTTTTGCAAGAAAGCTTTCCACGGAATCTTGATAGCGATTGGTTACCAGATATAGTCTAAGTGCTTCTCTATTCATAAGCCTCTCCTTTGATGGTATCTAGCCAATTTTCATCTCTTCTTAGGAGCGAAAGCTGATTGAGTACTTGGTAACGAAATTCTTCCAATCCCATTCCTTGAACAACTATTTTCTCAGCAGCGATATTGAGATAAGAGACTGCTAAGCAAGAAGCTTCAAAACCAGTCTTTCCTTGGCTGAGAAAAACGGCTGTTAAGGCTCCAACCAAATCTCCTGTCCCTGTTATCCAGTCTAATTCAGTACAGCCATTCTCCAGTACAGCGACCTGATTTTTCGAAACGATGAGGTCCTTGGGGCCAGTAACTAAGAATGACATACCAGGATAGGTCTGACACCAGTCTTTCAAGACTTGAAGCAAATCCTCCGTTTCTTGATCTTTAGCACTCGCATCGACCCCAACGCCGTGGTGCTTTAAGCCAACAAGACTTCGAATTTCTGACATGTTTCCTTTAATGACCGTAGGTCTATAGTTTAAAAGGTCTTTAACTAAGCTCTTACGAATGGATGAAGTCGTTACGCCAACCGCATCTACTACCATCGGGAGAGAAGATTGGTTTGCATACGAAGCTGCCATGCGGATTGCTTTTTCCTTCTCAGCTGACAAATGCCCCAAATTGATGAAAAGAGCCTGACTTTGCTTAGTAAAATCAAGAACCTCACGGGGATCATCTGCCATGACAGGTTTGCATCCCAGAGCCAAAATCCCATTTGCCAGCATCTCACAAGAAATCTCATTGGTCATACAGTGAATTAGGGAACTAGAGCCTATAGGAAAGGGATTTGTAAATTCCTGCATCAGTCTATCCTTTCACTAAAGAAATATCCCTGCACTTTTTTAAAGAATTCCTGCTTGATTAAAAATCGAAAGGCAATAAAGGAAATCGCTGTACCAATCAAGGTTGCTCCGAAAAATCGAGGCGTGTAGATAAACCAGCTAAGCTTAGCAGCTGATCCTGTAAAGAGTACCATAACAGGATAGGAAACAATGGAACCAATAATACCTGTTCCCACAATTTCTCCCAAGGCAGAAAAATAAAATTTTCGACCGTACTTATAAAAGAGGCCTGCCAGAAGGGCTCCAAAAGTCGCTCCTGTGAGAGCTAAAGGCGGAATCCCTTGAGTCGTCATACGGATAAAGGCTGTGACTGTAGCCATGGCCAAGGCATAAACAGGTCCCATCATGATTCCCGCTAGAATATTGACTACACTGGACATCGGTGCCATTCCCTCAATTCGAAAGATAGGTGTAAGGACTACATCAAGGGCAATCATCATAGATAAAATGGTCAATTTGTGAACTTGTAGTTGGTGCTTTCTCATGTTTCTATTCTTCTCCTTTTTCTAAAGACTGTAAATCGCTCTTCCATGTCTGGTGTTGGTAAGCCATCTCCCAAAACTTGGCTTCCATATGAACACTGATGTGGAAGGCATCTAGCATTTTTTGCTTATCTGTCTCATCACTTTCTCGATAGAGCTGATTGACCAGTGCTCCCTCCTCTCTGATCTGTTGCTCTAACTCATCCGTAATATAAGTTTCAATCCATTGTTGATAGAGAGGATTTGGTGATGGTTTAAGATTAAGTGATTTGCCTATATCATGGTATAACCAAGGACAAGGAAGCAAGCTTGCAAAAGCTATGGCTAAGTTCGGTTCTGCAAATTGCCTATAAATATGAGAAATGTAATGATAACAGGTTGGAGCAATTGGATGTTGCTCCATTTCCTGGTCGCTGATTTCCATTTCCTTGAAAAATTGTTGGCGAATAAATAACTCACCCTCCACTAAACCCTGAGCATTTTGTTTCAAGAGTCTTTTCATCTCTTGGTTTGAAGTCTTATCAGCCAAAAGATGATAGATTTCTGAGAAGGCCTTCAGATAGTAGGCATCCTGAATCAGGTAATAGCGGAAAATGGCAGGTTCTAAATTCCCCTCTTGTAATTGTAAAATAAAGGGATGATGAAAGGAAGCCTGCCAAGCTTTCTTGGATAATTCCATCGCAATATCTGTAAATTCCATAATAACTCCTTTATAAAAATAGACTGGTTTGAAGCAATAAAAAGAAAAGCAGGTAGATTAATTTTGTTTTTTTAGGAATATAAAAAGTCCGATAGCTATTCTTCAACTGTGCATGTTCGTCATATCCATGAGCAGACAGAGCTCTCAGGTAAAGATGGCGCCACCTAAAGACTGTCATCAGAACCTTACTGTAAATCAAGGGCGACCAAAAATGCAGTTCTTGACCACGTAATAGGCAAGCTTCTTTGAGGGACTTGATTTCTTGCTGAATGAGAGGAAAGGAATTGAATACCACAATCAAGGCATAGGACCAAGAGCGTGATAGCCCCTTTTGAGCCAAGTACAAGAGAAGCTCTTTTAGTGAAATAGAGGAAACAAAGACAAGGCCGATACAAACTGTCACAAAGGCCCTCGTTCCAAGCATGACTGCCTGTGAAGCATCTCCGTGTAACTGAACTGCCCAGTAGTTGGCAAAAGATGGTAAAATGGCAAGTATGATCATCCAAGCTAACATTTTAAATCGACGGTAATAGAGCATAAAGAGAATACAAAATGCGACTACCGAAAGATTCAGAGCAATCGAAGGAATGAAAGATGTTTCCAAGGATAAAATCAGCAAGAAGAGACTGATAATCGGTGTCTGGGTTGCTACTTTGACCATACTATCTCACCTCCCCTTGGGTATTGCTACTCTGAGATGTAAGTGGTTTGGTAATGGTCACTTCTTTCACATGCCGAAGACCCTGACTAGTCATCTCAATCCAATAATCAACCACAGAAATCAAAGGGTCTAAACGATGACTAATGAGCAGAAAACTTCTTCCTTGATTCCTCTCCTCCACAATCCACTTGCAAAAATAATGGCAGGCTCTATCATCCAAACCTGCAAAAGGTTCATCTAGCAAGATCACGGAAGCCTTACTGGTCAAGATGGTCAAGAGCTGAAGAATTTTTTGCTGACCACCACTTAATTGATAGGGACTCTTATCGACTGCCTGCTCCAAATCAAAATATCGTAAAGCTTGAAAAATCCGCTGATTTCTTTCAGAATCAGGTCCATCTAATTGAAGCTCCTCTCGCAGACTGACTCGGATAAACTGCTTCTCAGCTTCCTGAACAACACCAGTCAGATCACGATACAAACTCTTTTTCTTTTTCAGGACTGTCCCCTTCTTCCATGCAATGCGCCCCTTATACTTTTGAAATTGAAGAATAGAGCGAAAGAGGGTTGATTTCCCGACACCATTGTCACCCAGGATACAGGAAATCCCTTGATAGAATGTGAAATCAGCAATTGAAAAGAGGGGGCGATTACCAAGCTCACCAGTCACACGGTTCATATGGAATAGTTCCGGGCTAGAAGCAACTTCCTTTGAAGCAACCTGTGTCATCTCATAGGAAGGGATTTGAAACACTTCCCTTAGTTTTCCGTCTCTTAGCTCAACCATATGGTCGATATAGGCTTTATAGTCAGATAAATCATGGTCGCACAAAATAACTGTCTTCCCATCAAGAGCCAACTCTTTTAGAATCTCCAATATCTCGATTCTGCTCTTGCGGTCAATAGAAGCGAAGGGCTCATCCAAGAGATAGACCCTAGGATTCATGGCAAAGAGGACAGCCAGCGCTGCTTTTTGCTTTTCCCCACCTGATAGGTGATGAATGGGACGGTGTAAGATTGCCTCGCAACGACATTGCTGGACAACCTCTGCTATTTTAGAATCAATTTCCTGAAGGTGATAGCCGATATTCTCCAAGGTGAAAATCAGCTCCTCAAACAAGTTCTCCATGGTAAATTGATGATTGGGATTTTGAAAGAGAATGCCAACCTTCTGGACACGTGCGATGATAGAAAGCTGACTGACCTCGCTCCCATCTATCAGGACTTGACCACTATAGGGAAGAGAACTGACTTGGGCAATGACTTGAAAAAGGCTGGATTTTCCTGAACCACTGCTCCCAACTAACAAGGTAAAGGCTTGCGCATGAAAAGTAAAATCAAACGGCTCAGAGAAGATTGGGGACTGAATCGCTCGTAGTTCCAGACCCATCTATGCTTTTCCTCCAGTTGCAAACTGATGATAGAGTTTGACAATGGCACGAACCAAGATGGTACAGAAGAAATAAACAGAAATAAAACGTACCACAAGTAAGGAAAGGACAAACGGAAGGGAAAAGGCGTAGTAACCTAACTTAATGTATTCATAGACAAAGCTAACAAGCGTAATCCCAATACTATTAGCAGTTAGAGAGAGCCAACTTTCATAGCGATTCTTAGTTACGATAAAACCAAATTCACTTCCCAAACCTTGAACCAAGCCAGACAAAAGAGCTCCTAGACCAAATTGGCTACCATAAAGGACTTCAGCAAGCGCAGCTAGCACTTCTCCAATCGTTGCACTTCCGACTCTCGGAACAAAGATGGCAGCAATGGGCGCAGCCATACACCAGAGACCGAAGAGGATTTCATTGGCAAAGGCCTGCAAACCAAGAGGTGTTAAGAGTAGACTGAGAATATTATACACATATCCTGAACCAACGAAAACCCCACCAAAAAAGATAGACAAGAAAGCAAGCAAGATAACATCTTTTAACTGCCATTTTTTCAACATAAAAAACTCCTTTTTTAAAAGAAAAGTGGGGCACTCAAGAAGACCGACCTAAATACTTTGTATAGCAGATTGAATTTAGAACAGTACACAGGAATGCTAAAATATTTCTAGAAATTAATTTGAATTTTCTAATTGATTTGTTCGCATCTTATTTCAATCTACTATATCATCTTCATCCAGTTTCGTAAAAGAAAAAACTCTAATTACAGATACGAATTAGAGTTCAGCTTACAAGATTAGACAGTTCTTTTCGACATACGAAAAAAACATTTCACATTTCCCTTCGCCAGTCTTAACTGTATCAGGTTCAATGGGTATCATCTCAGCCTAAAGCACCCCAAATGCCTTTATTATTTAATTATGTGATTATTATAACACACATTTTATACTAGTTCAAGAAATTGAACTGGAAATACAGCCTTGCACTCACAAAGACAGCAGATCTTTCTTTTGCAAAAAACAAATGACCTGTTTGATGAATTAGCCATTCAAGCTGAATCTAGACATAGCTTTTTAAAAAAGGAAAATCCTACTTACTTAGAATCCAAGGATAGATATCTATTGTTCACTCATTTCCCGAACAGTTTTTTCTATATTTTTTGCATACGATATTGCCGAAATGATTGAAACGCCGTCAACATTGGTCTTTATAATGTCTTTAATATGTTTCGTCTGTATCCCACCAATTGCAACTAAAGGCATTTGTGGCAATAGTTTTCTCATCAATTCAAGACCTTCATAACCTATAGCACCACCAGCATCATCTTTTGACTGGGTATCAAATACAGGCCCAACACCTACATAATCTACATATTCAACTTTTGATTGTTGAAATTCTTCTTCGTTTCTTATAGAAAGACCAATTATTTTATCTGGCATCAATTTTCTAATTTCATCAACACCAATATCATCTTGACCTACATGTACGCCATCGGCGTCAATTTCCATTGCTAAATCTATATCGTCATTAACGATAAATGGAACATTGTATTTTTTACAAAGTTCTTTAATTTGGATAGCTAGCTCAAGTTTTTCTAAGCCTTCTAAAGCACCCTCACCTTTTTCTCGAAATTGAAATAAGGTTATACCACCTTTTAAGGCTTCCTCAACGACTGTATATAGATTTTTTCCTTGGCAAGTAGTCGTTCCACAAATAAAATATAGTTTTAGTAATTCTTTATGAAACATCTTACTTCACTCTTTTGAATTCCTTTACATCTTCATCTGTAATCTCGTATAAGGCATTTATAAATTCAGCTTTAAATGTTCCAGGAAGATGTCCATTGGGACGTTTTTCTGCTATTTCTCCAGCGATATTGTAAACCAACATTGCTGTTTCTAATGATTTCAATTCTTGACCTTTTTCTAGTCCGATAAAGCTTGCTACTACAGCTCCTAATAAGCATCCTGTCCCAATGACTTTCGGCATCATAGCACTACCATTATGAATCGTTACCACTTCTCCATTAACAGCAATGGCATCCACTTCACCTGTTACTACTATTGGAATATTGAACTTCTCATTTGCTGCTAGAGCAATTTCGTCAATATTATCTACGCCCGCACTATCTACTCCTTTAGATGCCACATCTATTCCTACTAAAGAGGCAATCTCGCCAGCATTTCCTCTAATCGCTGCTAGTTTATAATTGTTGATTAGATCATCCGCTACTTTTTTTCTATATTCTCCTGCTCCACAGGCTACAGGATCTAAAACTGCTGGGACATTATATTTCTCCGCAATTTTCAGAGCAGCTTGGTATAATTTCCAATTTTCATCTGTCAATGTTCCTATGTTTATTAATAAACCACCAGCATACTTTAACAAATCCTCTAAATCTGCTGGAAACTCACTCATGGCTGGTGAGGCGCCCAGTGCTACTAATCCATTTGCTGTGAAATTTTTTACTACATCATTGGTTATACAAATGACCAATGGTGCTTTTTCTTTTAATAATTTTAAACTTGTCATATTGAAATCCTTCCTTTTCACTTTATACGATCTACTGATTTCGATTTATATCTATCTTTCGTTAAGAAATTTTTTTCATTTACATTGAATGATTTATACTCAATGAAAATCAAAGAGCAAACTAGGAAGCTAACCGCAGGTTGCTCAAAACACTGCTTTGAACCTGTAGATAAGACTGACGAAGTCAGCTCAAAACACTGTTTTGAGGTTGTGGATAGAACTGACGAAGTCAGTAACCATACCTACGGCAAGGTGAAACTGACGTTGTTTGAAGAGATTTTCGAAGAGTCTTACCTCATCAAATTTGTAAATATCATGAGCCTTCTCTAGACATTGTAACCAATATCAAAAAAAGCTAATTCTAAAGCGACTGCTTGATTCCAGCGTTGCTGAAGTTCTGTCAAATCTTCTCGATTTTTACCGACACGATTGAGTTCGTCAACCAGAAATTGAACCCACTCTGCAAAGAAAGGACCTCTGTGGAGATTGATCCATTCCGAATGAATATAGACTTCAGGTAGAGCCAAATCTTTAGAACCCCAGTCTAAATAGAGACCTTCTGCAATGACCAGCATAACCAAAAGATGGGCATAGTCTGATGAAGCCACTGCCGAATACATTAGATCCTGAAAGGCTTTTGTTACAGGGTGCAAAGTCACTTCTAGATAGTCATTCTCTGCTACTTTTAACTCTTTAAAAGCCTTTTGGAAATAACCATCTTCATCTGCTTCAAGAAAGCCTAGTTGCTTGGCAAAACGAAGCTTGGATTCAAGTTTATCTGCGTGAGCTACGCAGGCACCCAGCATGGATAAGAAGGCATCAAAGAAGTGATAATCTTGAATCAGATAGTCCTTTAAGACCTTATTCTCAATTGTCCCCGCAAAAAGTTCCTTAACAAAACGATGATTGATTGCAGCCTGCCAATCCTTCTGACTGCTTTTTAATAATTCTCCAACAGTCAAACCTGGCTGAAATGCATAGTCTTGTGTTTCCATATTTACTTCTCCTCTCTTTACTTGTTAGTAATTAATAAAACACCAAGAAATATCAAGCAAAATCGTAATTCCACTTGATCCTTTTAAAGCACATCGAGAGCATTTGCAGAGAGCTAACTAAACAAGCCTATCCAGTTTATATAAACAAAAAACTCCAATTACAATCAAGAATTAGAGTTGACTTACAAGATTAGACCGTTCATTTCACCATACGAAAAAACTGTTCACATTTCCCTTCGCCAGTCTTAACTGTATCAGGTTCAATGGGTATTATCTCAGCCTAAAGCACCCCAAATGTCTCTATTATTTAATTACTGAACCAGTATAGCAAAAAATGAAAGCCCTAGCAAGATATTTGACCGAAAAATATCTTTATATATAATATATTGAAACTAGAATAGTACACCTCTACTTCTAAAACATTGTTAGAAATCGATTTAACTGTCCTGATTAATTTGTCCTATTCTTATTTCATTTTATTATAGTTTTCGATAGCGATTTATTCTTCCAATACACGAAGAAAAACCTCCACATTCAGTGGAGGCAATCTGTTTTATCAATACAATTTTAAGTCACGAGGGTCAACTGGGAAGGTTGGGTTGTATGGATTGTGACGGAGCTTAAAGTGTTTGACATCTTCAATGGTCTGAGCTCCAGACAATTGCATAACTGTCTTCAATTCCGCATTCAAGTGTTCAAAGACTTGACGCACACCGACACTACCACCGAGAGCCAAGCCATAAATAACAGGGCGACCAATAGCTACCAAGTCTGCTCCTGAAGCCAAGGCTTTAAAGACGTGTTGACCACGACGAACACCAGAGTCAAAGACAATCGGCACACGTCTATCAACTGCTTCTGCCACTTCTTGAAGCGAGTCAAAGGCAGCTGGTCCACCGTCGATTTGACGACCACCGTGGTTGGTTACCCAGATACCAGAAGCTCCTGCAGCAAGTGAACGTTCAACGTCCTCACGGCATTGTGGTCCCTTGACATACACAGGAAGACCAGAGTATTCAGCGATAAATTCTACATCGCGTGGAGACAAGCGTTGTTTAGCTGATTTGTAAACAAAGTCCATTGATTTACCAGCACCTTCTGGCAGGTATTCTTCAACAATCGGCATGCCAACTGGGAAGACAAAACCATTACGCTTATCCACTTCACGATTCCCCCCTACAGTAGCATCTGCCGTCAAGACAATCGCTTTATAACCTTCAGCCTTCACACGGTCCATGATGTGGCGGTTGATACCGTCATCCTTACTAAAGTAAAATTGAAACCAATGAGGTGTCCCTTGAAGGGCTTCAGAAATCTCTGGAAGGTCAACAGTAGAGTAAGAACTGGTTGTATAAAGAGAACCAAACTCATGCACACCACGCGCAGTCGCCACTTCCCCCTGTTCATTCGCTAATTTATGGGCCGCAACAGGCGCCATAATGATTGGTGAAGATAGTTTTTCACCTGCAAATTCAATCTCTGTACTTGGATTTTCAACATCGCAAAGTGTATGAGGAACGATGAGTTTGTGGTTAAAGGCGCGGATATTCTCTCTTAAAGTGAAAGTATCTTCCGCCCCACTAGCGATATAGCCAAATGCTGCTTTAGGAATAACTTGTTGCGCCATTGGCTCCAAATCATAGGTATTGATGAAATCTACATGACCTTCTGCATTGCTTGTTTTGTATGACATAAAATGCCCTCCTTGATTAAGTAAGCGTTTGCTTTTTACTACACAACTATAATAACTCTTTTTTCAATCATTTTCAAGAGTTTTGCTTAAAAACCATCTTATTTTTTCATACAATATACTAGCCCTACTTTCCTTAAACTCTAAACTTTAGTCTATATTAAGTGAATCGTTGAGATTTTTTGCTGCCAGGCATTTGAACTACTTTTTTATTTGCGGATTCTATCTACTAATACTATAAAAAAACAAGTGAATAAGACACCAGAACATCCTCTAATAGGACCTATGGACTTATATCAGTCCCATATATACTGTTTAAGCAAGATACTATCCTAGTTGACGCTAACTTCCTATCCCACTTATTAATTTTTTATTTATAGTGAATCTGAACAAATCAATTGGGGAATCCAAGTCAATTTCTAGTACTTTTTGAACAGTTTCAGCGTACTATCGTAAAATGAAATAAAACATGCACAAATTGATTAGGGAATTTAAACCAATTTCTAACAGTGTCTTAGAAATCAAAGTGTACTATTTCAACTTCAATATACTACACTTCATTTTCTCCTTAAATTCAGTCTCTTTTTGAATCAAAAAATCCCCTGGTAAGAGCCAGAGGGTAAGAATTTATTTCATTGTTGGGAAGAGCAATACATCACGGATAGTTGTTGTATCAGTGAGGAGCATGCAGAGACGGTCGATACCGATTCCCAAACCACCTGTTGGTGGCATACCGTATTCAAGAGCCTCGATGTAGTCATAGTCGATGCCTGTCGCTTCATCATCACCAAGTTCTTTAGCTTTAGCTTGGGCTTCAAAACGGCTAAGTTGATCGATTGGGTCGTTCAACTCAGTAAAGGCATTACCGTACTCCTTAGTCATGATAAAGAGCTCGAAACGGTCAGTAAAGCGTTGGTCTTCAGGATTTTTCTTAGCGAGTGGAGATACAGCTACTGGATGTCCATAGACAAAGGTTGGTTGGATTAAAGTTTCTTCGACAAACTCTTCAAAGAAGGCATTGATGATGTGACCAACCTCAGTGTAGTGTTTCTCAACTGGAACTTTCTTCTCAGCAGCGATAGCTTTAGCTTCTTCCAAAGTCATGTCTTGCCAGAAATCGACACCAGTAATTTCTCTGATAGCATCCACCATATGAACACGCTTAAATGGTTTGTTAATCTTGATTTCAGTACCTTGGTAGTTGACTGGGCCATCACCTTTGACTGATTTAGCAGCGTGTTGGATAATGCCTTCCGTCAAGTCCATGATGTCTTGGAAATCTGCATAAGCTTGGTAAACTTCGATAGAAGTAAACTCAGGGTTATGAGTAGCGTCCATTCCTTCGTTACGGAAGATACGGCCAATTTCATAGACACGTTCCATACCACCCACGATAAGGCGTTTTAAGTGAAGCTCAGTCGCGATACGAAGCACCATGTCAATGTTTTGGGCATTGTGGTGGGTGATAAATGGACGGGCAGCAGCACCACCGGCTTCATTATGAAGAACAGGTGTTTCCACTTCAAGGAATCCTTTTTGGTCAAGGTAACGACGGATTTCAGAGATGATTTTTGAACGAGTGACAAAGCGTTCAAAGCTTTCACGATTAGAAATCAAGTCAAGGTAACGTTTACGGTAAATTGTTTCAACGTCTGTCAAACCATGGAATTTCTCAGGAAGAGGACGAAGAGCCTTAGACAAGTGTGTGATGTGGGTTGCCTTGATAGAGAGTTCTCCCATATCCGTACGCATCACTTCACCTTCGACACCAAGGAAGTCACCAAGGTCTGCTTTTTTGAAGATTTCGTAGTTTTCTTCACCGACAGCATCCTTACGAACATAGATCTGAATCTGGCCTTCGCGGTCTTGAAGGTGGGCAAAACCAACTTTTCCTTTACCACGTTTGGTTACCAAGCGTCCTGCGATAGTAGCTGTTTCGTTTTTATCGTGTAATTGTTCTTTATCGAGGTTGGCATATTTATCTTTTAATTCTTGTGAATTTGCAGTACGTTCAAAACGTTTTCCGAAAGGATCGATTCCTTGTTCGCGGAGCGCAGCCATTTTTTCACGGCGAACGATCTGCTGGTCATTTAGTTCTTCCATATGTTCTGTAGACATGGGATCCTCCTAGTTTTACTCAAAATTGAATACGATGAGTCATTTTTTGCGATACCCCCATTTTATCATAAATAAGCAAGAAATTCACGGATAATCTTTAAAAACTAAAAAGAACCTGACGCTAAAATCACTGGAAAGAAGTGAAAGTATCTTCCGCCCCACTAGCGATATAGCCAAATGCTGCTTTAGGAATAACTTGTTGCGCCATTGGCTCCAAATCATAGGTATTGATGAAATCTACATGACCTTCTGCATTGCTTGTTTTGTATGACATAAAATGCCCTCCTTGATAAGTAAGCGTTTACTTTGTATATTGCAGTTTGGGGAAGTTTGGGATCCTTTCTGCTCGGTTTAATCGTTAGTATCATCCGACATTATCGAATCCCTGTTTTGGCGCAAGTAGCGACAGCCTACATTGAATTGTCACGTAATACGCCCCTTTTGATTCAACTCTTCTTTCTCTACTTCGGTCTTCCCCGAATCGGGATTGTCCTATCTTCAGAAGTCTGTGCAACGCTTGGGCTTGTCTTTTTAGGAGGCTCCGCCATGCAGGATTCGGGAATCCAAGTACTCTTTCAAGGAAATAACCTCCTGAGAATCTTACAGGGATTGGGCGTTACGATTGGGATATCCATCCTGTCTGTCCTCTTATCCATGATGTTCGGAACAGTCATGGGAATCATCATGACCTCCCATTCTAGAATCATACGATTTTTAACACGATTGTATCTGGAATTTATCCGTATCATGCCCCAGCTGGTGCTACTCTTCATCGTTTACTTTGGCTTGGCTCGAAACTTTAATATCAATATCTCAGGTGAGACTTCAGTTATTATCGTTTTTACCCTCTGGGGAACAGCTGAAATGGGAGACTTGGTACGTGGAGCTATCACTTCTCTCCCTAAACATCAGTTTGAAAGTGGACAGGCACTCGGCTTGACTAATGTTCAACTTTACTACCACATCATCATCCCACAAGTCTTGAGAAGACTGCTACCGCAGGCTATCAATCTTGTCACTCGGATGATTAAAACCACTTCATTAGTTGTTTTGATTGGGGTTGTGGAAGTGACCAAAGTTGGACAACAAATCATCGATAGCAATCGCCTGACCATCCCAACTACTTCATTTTGGATTTATGGAACCATTCTAATCTTATATTTCGCAGTTTGCTACCCTATTTCCAAACTATCCACTCACTTAGAAAAACATTGGAGAAACTAAATGTCTGAAACTATCTTAGAAATCAAGGAACTAAAAAAATCCTTCGGAGACAATCCCATCCTCCAAGGACTTTCTCTAGAAATCAAAAAAGGGGAAGTTGTTGTCATCCTAGGGCCATCTGGTTGTGGGAAAAGTACCCTCCTTCGTTGCCTCAACGGCTTAGAAAGTATTCAAGGTGGAGATATTCTTCTGGATGGTCAGTCTATCGTTGAAAATAAAAAAGATTTTCACCTAGTTCGCCAAAAGATTGGCATGGTCTTTTAAAGTTATGAACTCTTTCCCCATCTGGATGTCTTACAAAACCTCATCCTAGGCCCTATCAAAACTCAAGGATGGGACAAGAAAGAAGTAACGGAAGAAGCTTTGCAATTACTAGATCGTGTCGGTTTGCTGGATAAACAACATAGCTTTGCCCGTCAATTATCTGGTGGACAGAAGCAACGTGTTGCAATTGTCCGTGCCCTCCTAATGCATCCAGAAATCATCCTTTTTGACGAGGTGACTGCTTCGCTGGATCCAGAAATGGTGCGTGAGGTGCTGGAACTTATCAATGATTTGGCCTAAGAAGGCCGTACCATGATTTTAGTAACCCACGAAATGCAGTTTGCCCAAGCCATTGCTGACCGGATTATCTTCCTCGACCAAGGGAAAATCGCTGAAGAAGGAACAGCTCAAGCCTTCTTTACCAATCCGCAAACCAAACGAGCCCAGGAATTTTTAAACGTCTTTGACTTTAGCCAATTCGGCTCATATCTATAAAGGAGATTCTTATGAAACTATTCAAACCACTCTTAACTGTTTTAGCACTTGCCTTTGCCCTTATCTTTATCACTGCTTGTAGCTCAGGTGGAAACGCTGGTTCATCCTCTGGAAAAACAACTGCCAAAGCTCGCACTATCGATGAAATCAAAAAAAGCGGTGAACTGCGAATCGCCGTGTTTGGAGATAAAAAACCGTTTGGCTACGTTGACAATGATGGTTCTTACCAAGGCTACGATATTGAACTAGGGAACCAACTAGCTCAAGACCTTGGTGTCAAGGTTAAATACATTTCAGTCGATGCTGCCAACCGTGCGGAATACTTGATTTCAAACAAGGTAGATATTACTCTTGCTAACTTTACAGTAACTGACGAACGTAAGAAACAAGTTGATTTTGCCCTTCCATATATGAAAGTTTCTCTGGGTGTCGTATCACCTAAGACTGGTCTCATTACAGACGTCAAACAACTTGAAGGTAAAACCTTAATTGTCACAAAAGGAACGACTGCTGAGACTTATTTTGAAAAGAATCATCCAGAAATCAAACTCCAAAAATACGACCAATACAGTGACTCTTACCAAGCTCTTCTTGACGGACGTGGAGATGCCTTTTCAACTGACAATACGGAAGTTCTAGCTTGGGCGCTTGAAAATAAAGGATTTGAAGTAGGAATTACTTCCCTCGGTGATCCCGATACCATTGCGGCAGCAGTTCAAAAAGGCAACCAAGAATTGCTAGACTTCATCAATAAAGATATTGAAAAATTAGGCAAGGAAAACTTCTTCCACAAGGCCTATGAAAAAACACTTCACCCAACCTACGGTGACGCTGCTAAAGCAGATGACCTGGTTGTTGAAGGTGGCCATTAACTCTTAAAAGGGACTGGATTTTAAGCTCCAATCCCTTTTTAAGATTTTACCTATAACATCCTGAGTCTATCTAAGATGTTCAATCTGAACACAGTGTACATACTTTATCTTCTATTGCATATACTTTATCACATAAGATACGAATATCCTCTTCACTATGACTAGCAATCAAAATTGTTGTCCCTTTTTCACTAGAGAGCTTTCTAAACAATGTTCTCATATTTTCTACACTTGATTTATCCAAGGCATTCATAGGTTCATCTAGTAAAAGAATAGAGGGATTCTCCATAATTGCTTGAGCAATCCCTAGCTTTTTCCTCATACCTAGCGAATAAGTTTTAACTTTCTGGTCTTTTTGCTCATATAGACCAACTATTTTCAGTGTATCATTGATTTCCTGATTACCAACTACTCCTCGTATGCTTGCCAAATATTGTAAATTCTTAAAGCCACTATAATAATTTATAAAACCAGGTTCTTCAATCAAAGCTCCCAAATTAGCTGGAATTTTTCTCTCAGGAACAATATTTTCCCCATTGATTAACACTTCTCCATAAGACGGACTATATAAACCAGCTATTAATTTAAACAATACACTTTTCCCTGAGCCATTCGCACCAGTGATTCCTATGATTTCCCCTGGTTTACAACTAAAGTTAAGGTTTTGAAAAACACATGTCTTTTTTAATTTCAACTCAATATTTTTTAATATGATTATTTCATTCATTCTATAAACCTCCTCTTTTGACGAGTGAAATAGAAAATACTTTTAAAAAGAAAGACTAAAAATAGCAACTGAAGAAATAAATCTCGTCCTATATCTCCATTCCCTCGATTCAAAATATAAAATAGATAATTAGTTCGATTCCCTACAAATAGACCACCAAACACAATCATGAGTAAAAAGAAACTAACGCAAGCAAAGTTCATTTGTACATTCGCTCCTAGTGCGTATAACATAAAGCAAAGCAAGGATAGCACACAAGCATTCAAAGAATCAACTATAAACAAAACTCCTATATCCCAGTTTGGTAACTGTAACATAAATTGAATCACTAGAACTTTTACCATGATTAAAATGAGTCCATAAAGAAAACAGGTCCAAATCTGATACCTAATCCAGAGCTTAATAGAAGAAAATCGAATCACTTCCATAAAGAAATCGGATGCTCTTCTACGATATACAACTGCTAGAAAAAATGTATGAATAATAAACCAATGAAGCAACCATATGGATAAGACTAAAAAAGAGTTTTGACTCAGATTAGGCCCTTTTAAAATTTCTATAACAAGTCTATCATTTCCTTCTAACCAATACCATAATCCTAAACAAATCAATATCCAAAAAAGAACATAACCCCAAAAGTACTTGGTATAGATTATCTGATTCAACCTCCACATGTGACTACTTAACTTTCCCATTTCCAACTTTTACACTCTCCTCCAGTTTCTATGAACAGAAAATACAGTCAATGGAATTATGATAGATAGTAATGTAAGCCAATAAATCAATGCATACGGATTGGAATTTACCATATACTGAAAAATTGGCAATAATCCAATTATCCCATTGTCCAACTGATAAATCCAGAATAAGGATTCTACAAATAAAAAAGTAAACAGAAATACTAAGCTCATGTTTGATTTTTTAAACCAAGAAAAACTGCTAATAGTAAGTAAGGATAAAAAGAAATAGTATGCTATATAAGAGAAAAAAAATCCTATAAAGAAACTAGCATTGTTTGCAATACTTATACCATAAAATTCTCTTAAAAAATCAACCTCCTTTATCTCCAAAGAGAAGCTAAAACCATTACTAAATGCAATTAGAAAAATCAATAAAAATAAAGTCGCCGTCCAAATCCCCGTACTAAGAGCTGCTAATTTGAAACTAAAACTGGTAAAGTGCTTAATTGATTTCAGACGAATGCGACACTCCAACCTATTAAAATAGTTATTCATCAAATAAAAAAAGAACAATATATATGTGAACGGAAAGCAATATACTCCAGTCGTCATATCTTGAAGTAAAACTAAGATCCATTCTAATACATTTGGATGGATTGAATATTGGCGACAGCGCAATAAATATACTGTACTAGATAAAACACAGGATAGCAGTAATATAAAATAAACCAATACTGCTAAGAAATCTTTTTTATAAAATTGAACAAATTGTTTCATTATACATAGTCCTCTGAATGTAGAAAAAATGTACCATAAACAACCAAACAACTAACAAATAAAATAAAAGCAAGATGAGCACTAACTAAGGAAAGACTGATATCTTTCTGATATCCCAAAGCTAGCGTTGTCACAGGTTCTAAGTAAGATAGCCCTAAAATAGCCCATAAAATACCACCAACCATCATATAGGCAACTGGGATGAAAATAGCTCCTATTTTTTTCTTCACTAGCAAAGCACTAGCTAGTCCAAAAATAGAGAACACAGCGCCCCAAACTCCATACCAGAGAGTCGTCACAAGACTATAGAGCAACTGATTGGAATCAAATAATTCTTTTAAGGCACCACTATAATCTCCAATATAAATTTCCTGATAAGGAGTCACTAAAAGATTAATTCCTAATAATAATAAATAGGGGAGAAAAAAGACTAGAAAAGAAGAAATAATTGCAGTACTACCCACAATAGCCAGATACTTCTTTTTAGAAATTCGACACAATTGTGCTGTTAGAAAATGACTCTCAGTATCCTCTATTATCTGACTAGAATAGGGCAGTGTACAGATAAGTGCAGCTACTAGGCTAATCGGTGAAAATCCTCGAATAGAAGAAGCGGCAAAAAAAATCGATAAACCTTCAATTTTATAAATACCATTGAAAGCAAGGAAATTTCCTAAACTCATGCAAAGAAGGGTCAAAAATAAAGACATATAAAATCGAGGTGATTGAACGACTCGTACAAGATTACAAATGAAAAATTCCATCCTTACTCCTCCTTATAATAAAAATAGGGTGTAGCATTCTTTTTTCATGCTACACCCACAATCAACCATCTTTAAGGCTTACTCTGACAAGTAAGTTAATAAGAATCTGGACTCCAAGAACCTGAAGTATGAATTCTTACATGATTTCCAAATTGTGGCGCCATAGCTAATCTAGTACCAGAACCAATATAATTGTCACCACCTCCATTATAGTACATGACAATCCTAGAGCCAGACCCCAATGAATATACCGGGGTAATATCTGACCCACTATAGGCGCTACGAATAGAGGTATTTAACCTTTTACCGCCACCAGTGCTGTCACTATTATTAATTCCAGCAGAGGCGTTTTCTTTCTCAAGCTCACTAGTTGTATCCGAACCCCAACGCGGCAACGTTAAATCATAATCTCCAATCTGTCTAGCTAAAACTGTAGGGAGAAACAAACTAGATACAATTGTAACTACGCAAAAAAGGAATATATTTTTCTTCTTTTCATGACATCGTCCTCCTAAGAAGTGATAAACAAGATAGTTGATTGATCAATTTGATACATATTACATTTTCATTATATCAACAAAAGAAAGCGTTGTCAATTATTTTATTTAAAATATTGTCATATTTTAAATAAAATGGTAAAAGAGGCTCGGTAGCCTCGTCTCTCTTTATCTTACTGACCTAACCTTCTTGCCAATTTTCTTGGTCTTCTTTAAAGCGTTTTAGAAGATCAAGGCCCTCTGGCGTGATGTAACCTTCTTCTTGGGCTAGATGGATAAGCTCGCTATAGTTTGAAAGCGTCACAAGTTTAACACCAGCATCTGCAAAGTTCTTATCTGCTTTTGGCAATTGGTAGCTGAAAATCGCTACAACTCCAAGCACATCTGCTCCTTCTCGCTTGGCTGCTGCTACAGCTTCAAGAACTGAACCACCCGTTGAAATAAGGTCTTCAACCACTACCATTTTTTGACCTTGAGCTACGCGACCTTCGATTTGATTACCAGCTCCGTGGTCTTTTGGTTTGCTACGGATGTAGGCAAAAGGCAAATCCATCTTATCAGCAATAATGGCTCCGTGTGGAATCCCTGCTGTTGCAGTTCCTGCAATCACTTCTACTTCAGGAAAGGCTTCTTTGATAGCATCCACAAAACCATTTTCAATTAGGGTACGAGTTTCTGGATAGGCTAGTGTCACACGATTATCAGTGTAAATCGGTGACTTGATACCAGATGCCCAAGTGAAGGGTTCCTCTGGTTTGAGATAAACGGCTTGGATTTTCAAGAGGTGGCTAGCGATATATTTAGCAAGTGTCATGGTATTCTCCTTTTATTTTTCTAATCTAGTTCTTTAATTCCAGTCCTGTGTCCATTCATCCTTGATGGCATGATAAGCTGCAACAGGATCCTCAGCTTGGGTAATGGGACGTCCCACTACGATATAGTCACTGCCGATTTGATAGGCATCAGCAGGTGTCATGACTCGTTTTTGATCTCCAACTGCAGCACCAGCTGGACGAATCCCTGGTGTCAGACAGATAAAATCTGGATTGGTAGCCTGCTTGATGACTTGTACTTCCTGAGCCGAGCAAACAACACCATCCAAGCCAGCTTCAGCTGTCTTCTTGGCATAGTGAATCACAGACTCTTGCAGACTGGTTTGGATATTTTGAAACTCCTGCATCTGAGCTTCTGACGTTGATGTGAGCTGAGTTACAGCGATCAATTTAGCTTGACTCCCAAGGCCTTCACGCGCCGCCTTCATCATCTCTACACCACCAGCCGCATGGACATTAGTCATATCGACACCAAGCTGAGACAAGACCTTCATGGCTGACTTGACTGTATTAGGAATGTCATGAAGTTTGAGATCCAAAAAGACACTATGACCCAAACCTTTTAAGTAGGACACAATCTCAGGCCCCGCTGCGTAATAAAGCTCCATCCCTACCTTGAGATAAAGGCTTTCTTCTGCTGGGAAAAGAGCTAAAAATTCCTTGACCGCCTCAAAACTAGGAAAATCAAGAGCAATGACTGGACGATGTTCTCGCATAGGTTTCTCCTTTTACCTTTACTAGTGAGAGAGTCTGGCCAACAGAAGCCACGAAAAAAGGAACCTGCCAACAGCAAGGTTCCACGAAAAATGGGTAGTCTCCACCCTTTCACCGTCTAACCTTAGCTGCCTCTCTGGACTGCTTTAAAGGTTTTTTACTATTCTATTATTTCTACTAGCACTTGTCAAGTAAAAACATGGTCACGTATGTGTTGACTGCTATTGAACACCTCACAAGACTCTTTCCAAAAGAATAGTTAAAGACTTTCACTTAGGACAGAGAAAAAGAGTTTGCTTGTTACCCTTTAATTGAACAAATGGGAATTCTGTTTTATTTTGCGGATGCCTATTCATCTTGGCAAAGGGGAAGTAATGAGAATGCGAATGGACTTCTTCGTGAGTATTTTCTTAAACCGATTTGGCAACAATTACCGAAAAAATCCTTAATGGTGCTTTGCTAGCTTATTAATCACCGTCCCCAAAAATACTTGGATTACAAGACAGGTTTTGAAGCACTTATAGAGGAGATTTAAAAATGTTGCATTTTTTATTGCAATTTATCAGTTATCTTATCACCCAAAACTTCTGCAATTAGTATGAGCACTATTGTTATTTTTCTTTTTTCGTACACTCAAATCAAAATATAGCAATAAGACTATTCTGTAGAATTGCTGTCAAAAAGATCAGTTCATTTTTCCTTCCCACTTGTGTTTATAATCATTAAAATAACTCAATTAAGAAATTTTCTTTTTCCTAATAGTTATCGTAATTAAAGTTAATAGAAGAACAATCCAAATAAGTAGTGTTAGATTAGGAATTAGAGTTTCATTCCATGAAAATCCCTCCCATTTTGTGAAAAACTTAGTAAACAGTCCCATAAAACTATAATCTGTTATCTTCGCAACTGTCTTATCCAAACCAGATAGCATCGGTAAGAAAGCAACTAAAATCATAGCAGGAAGACTGATAACCTGAGCTACTACTTGGCTCTTCGCGGTTAAACCTATCAATAAATAGAATAAAATGATGGATAAAGAGGTTAGAAGAACGATTGTAATATAATTAAAAGTATGTACAATTGTAACTCCTAAAATAAGAGGAGTAGTTCCCATAATCACAAAAGTTAGCAAAAAAGGAAGAAACATCGTTGATAAAATGTATTCGGATCCTTTAACACCACTCAACAGAAGAGTTTGTAAATTGTACTTTTCTTTTTCTTCAGACAAGATAATAGTTATAGGACTTCCAACAGCCAAAGCCAAAGAAAAAGGTAAACACATCATCAAAAGAACTAATGCCTGTTGATCGTTGACCTTCCCCTGTGTTTCCATAAGATATTTATAAAAATATGTGAAAGCAAAAGGCACTAAAACTTGCAATAAAATACTCTTATTGGAAAGGATAATTTGACAACGCAACCATACCAAAGCCAGAAACCGTTTAAGCATTTAGCTTTCCTCCTGTTAATGTGATAAAAATATCTTCTAAAGTAGGCTCACATGAATGAATTGAAAAAATATTTTCCAGATCAGCCTGAGATACCTGTTCTAGTGATGTAAAATCAAAAGTTATCTGATTCCCATTATAATCTGTAACCTTAATCTTTTTATCTTTATTATATCTTTGAATGAGTTCAGAAGGAGCTCCTTGCTCAACTAATTTCCCTTTATTTAATAAGGCAACATAATCACATAAAAGAGTTGCTTCATTCATATCATGAGTCGTTAGAAAAATCGTTGTCCCTGCTGTTTTCAATTCTAAAATTAACTCATGAATTGTTCGAGAAGTTGTGGGATCTAGACCTGAGGTCGGTTCATCCAGAAAGAGTACAGCGGGTTTGTTGATAAGAGCTCGTGCTAAAAGCATTCGTTGCCTCATTCCAGTGGATAATTTTCCTGCTACCATCTTGCAACTATCATATAATCCTACTCGCTTTAACAAATTATCAACACGTAATTTACTAATATTATAAAATTTACTATAAAAAAGAAGATTGTTATACAGAGACATTTTCTCATAAAATCCACTTGTATCGCTAACCAATCCAATTCTCTTTAATTCACCGCTTGTTAAATTTTGAGATTTTTGTCCCAAAATAATAGATTGTCCTTTATCGGCAAGGAGCTGCCCAGTCAGAATATTAATCGTTGTGGTCTTTCCAGAACCAGATGGTCCTAAAAATCCAAAAATCTGACCTTCTTTAACAGTGAAACTTATATCATTTAAAGCTATTTTATCACCAAAACTTTTTGATAAATGGCTAACTTCAATCATACTCATTGCCCCTCCTTTATATTCTACATTTTTACTTAACATCTATTTACTTAGCTTTATCAAATAAACGTCTTAAAAAAAACAATAACATTAAGCATATAACCGTTAGCAAGATTGTTTCAATATTATTGATAATATGATACATTCTCAAGCAGTATAAAATAATTATATATATGCAAATGCTCATTATACCTATTTTTTTAAACATACTAAGCCTCCTTGCTAAATAATAAAGTTATATAATAACTAAGACACACTATACCTAACATAATAAATATCCACAGCATTAAAAATATTATCATACTAATAAAAATATCCACTGGTAACTGAATAAATGTTCTAAAATTAACAAGCAAAAATAAAATCTCAAACGATGAAAAAAGCCATACTATATTTTCCAATGATGTTTGAATATTTTTATTGTAGTAAGCATAATATATAGCAAAAATAATACCCAAGAACAATACTATTAATTGTGTTTCTATAACAGTGAACTGCCCAATAGCAGATAAAAAAGCTACTCCTCCTGATAATAAGCAAAAACAAACTGAACGAATAAATGTTTTCGCTCTAATATTGTTATCTTTCACTTTATTATTTTTTTTACAAATTGGACATTCTCCGTTTTCCAGAACATATTTTTCTTGACTTAGAGCATGATTTCTCATATTATAAACGTAAGCGTTATCTATTAGGATTTCATTATAACATCCCAGAAATATTTTAATTATTAAATTAGTCATTATCCCTCCCAAAATAGCAGGCATCTCTGGTGTAGTCGGCCACTTTGTCTTATCAGATAAAGTGTACTTATTTATATCTTTGTTTATATTCCGACAAGCAAAGCAAGAACCGATGGTAGGGATATATATATTATCAATAATAAGATAGCATCCATTAAACCCTCCTGATATGTAGGATATCTTATGCGATACAGCAAATTGATTGACAATTTTTATAATATCAATGGGCGTATCAATTGCTTTAACGATAAAATCTATACTCCCATATTCCGCAACAATGTTTTCTAATTCTTCTACTGAAGAAACTTTAATAGAAATAGGTACTACCTGAACATCTGAATTATACTTGTGTATTTTTTGAGAAAGAACATTAATCTTCTCCTTACCAACATCCGACTCTGTATAAAGAATTTGCCTATTTAAATTTGATGGTTCTATTATATCGTAATCAGCGACAATAAGTTTCCTCACTCCATACATACTTAGACTTAGAGATATATAACATCCTAAGGCTCCGGCTCCTAATACTAATACTGTTTTATTCTGTATTTTATTATACTCTTCATTATAAAATAACGAATAGTAACCTTTAGTTCTAGAATATCTACTATCAATATCTATCTCATCCGAAATTAAAATTTGTTCATTTAATAATTCAAATGTTAGTTTACTACCTAATACTTCTTCTATCTCTAATAGTTCCTTACAACTATTAAATAGATCGTTGATAAATTCTTGCGAAATTTGAGGTTCTATAGCTATTTCCCGCATACTCCGACCACGCAAATACATTATACCTTCTTTTTTATAAGCAAAAACATAACTATTTACGTAGAACATATTTCGTCCTTCCTCTCATATATAATATAGAAAGCAGTATAGAAACAACTACCCCTCCTATACTACGAACAATAATATTAGGTGTCAAAAATTGTAATAGTTGACTCAAAGGGAAATAAATAATAACAAATGCTATTAAAAGTTGAACTATATATTGAAAATTCAAGTTATTATTGTTAGAATTCAAGTATCTTAAAATAATACCACTATCATACTGAAAAAAAGGAATTGAATTAATAAAAATCATACCTAAGTTAATGATAAAAAATAAGAGTCCAAGCAATTTATACGATGTGAACAATAAAACAAGTAAACCTGTAAGTGATAAAATCGAATTTGAAGCAATTCCTGCTAACATAATTTTCAAAAATTGTTTTTTATTTTTTAGGAATTGCACCCCACTTAAATCTACAAAAAAAGCCAAATTAAACAAAAGTAGCATTATTCCACAATTTGGGATCTCAATTTGATAATTATTAGCAATTATTGCATGACTAAATTCATGTATCGTTGCAGATATAATAACAACAAGCAACCAAAATAAAAGAATGTTTAGCGTTATTGGAAAGTTTTGGAAATTAGTCAAAATATCCGCCCTATAAATATACATAATAAAACATTGCAAAATAAGAGCCAATGGGAAAATACCAAATAGGATTTTTTCAAAATTCTTATTAAATCTTTTATAGTTTAATTTTTCAGATAATGTTATATTAAAGTCCCAAGATATTTTAAAAATATTTATCTTTTTTCGTGATTTCATAGAATCTATAAGTCCCATTTTACTAAGAACAATATAAAATCTTAAATAATATTTCTTCCCTACTAACACTAATAAGTCCGATATGGTAAATTCTTGACCTATTAGTTGCTCTAACCATTTTTTTCCTGTTTCCCAACTAATACATGTTTCTTACTGGATGGTATATATAGATGATACTGTCCCTCATAAGGAGTAGGTAATATCTTAATCTTATCAACAATTCTCATAACAAACCTAACCTTTAATAAATAAAAGAGGGGCTAAGTAAAACATACTCTAGTCCCTCAGTCCGCAATCAATAAAATAATGACTAATTCTATTAATCTCTTGCTGCAAGACTAATACGGAAAATTCAAATGACTGTCTAAAATGAAATTGAAAAAGCTTGATATTAGTAAGTGAACAAACTTCAACAACCAGCAAGAGCAAGGATTGCTAAACCAAATCCGATACCTGTTGCAAGTCCAGCTGAAAAATCACTAACTGGTACTGAAATTTCTTCAATTTCCTCAAATAAAAAGTTATCTTGCATGATTATCACTCCCTATCTTTTTAACAACAGGCTACTCCAATTAAGAGAACTACCCCAGTTCCAAGTAAAACTCCCCCCCAAAATTCACCATCTGTAGGGGCTACGATTTCTTCAATTTCTTCAAATAAGAATACTTCATCTGACATATGTGTTACCTTCTTCATAAAAAATTTTTTTGTAATCGATTACATTGCAAATGTAACATAAAGAAAAACAGATGTCAAATATTAAACGTAAAAACATGGCAACTAAAGAGCTATAGGAGAAAAGGTAAAACCTAGCGACGCGATGAGCGCTGGGTCGTTTGGTTTCGATTGCTCTCTTCCTCTTGTTTTTTCTGTTCTTCTTCTAAACGTTTACGTTCCTCTTCCTGCCTTTTCTCAGCTTCTTCGGCCTCTTTTTTAGCTTTTTCTTCTGCTTCCATAATCAATTTATCCGCTACAGTGTAGCTGTAGACTCCAGCTTCCATGTCAATCACACTCGGTTCTGACAATTGTGGCTTAATCTTACTGTAATATGGCAGTTTCTTACTCATTTCAGATAGAGGAACCAAGACTTCGTCCGAATCATTCATGGTCAATCGAATTAAATCGGATGTCACCTTGCTTGGGGCTAATTCCACCTTTTGGATAGCCGCCTTGAGTTCTGGGCTAATTTGAGCAAGTTCTGAGACAAAAACCTTGATTTGTTCACTATCATTAAAGAGAACTGATAAATAAGTTTCTGGTAAACTGTTCAGACTCACAGAACTAGTCTCAAGCTGACCACTGGAAAGAATAGGATAATGATTTTCACCAGAAATATAGTAGGCCACAATATCATATTCCTTGACCTTAATAGTGAACTTAGTTGGAAATTGATAGACAAGTTGAGCTGATTCAACCCAATAGTTAGACTTAATCTGCTTTTCATATTTTGCCTTGTCTAGCAGAAGGTTAATCGTATAATCCGAATCCTGAATGCCTGAAGCCTGTCGAATATCATCAGCTGTAGTTTGCACCGTTCCCTCAACACGAATATCTTTCATGGTCGCATAAGGACTGAGCAAGTAGGCAGAGACAATCAATAAAAGCAGACTTGGAAATAAAATCGTGAAGGCTCGCAAGATATGGATACCAGGAATCTTTGCTTTGGCTGGTTTTTCCTTTGTAGCCTTTTTAGCAAGCTTTTTATCCTGTTCCTCCTTCTCTTTAGACTCTGGTTCTTCTTTCTCTTCTTTCTCTTTGTCAGCCTCTGAGGATGCTACTTTTTCTTCAGACTCTTCCTTAGCTGATTCTGAATCTTTCTGGTCTGTTTCACTCTCCTGGTCCTGTTTATCCTCTGACTTCTCAGATTCTTCTCCCATTCGAGCTTGTCTTTCCTTTTCCTTCTCCTCAGCTAGAGCCGCCTCTTCTTCAGCCTTCTTTTTTAGATATTCTTGGTTTCGTTTCTGCCATTCTGATAACTCTTTCAATTCTTCGAGGGTTTCTTTGTCCTCATTTTTCTTATCTTTTGACATTTACTTTCCTTATGATAAATCTTTTTTCAACAATTGATAAAAATCTGCTAGAGATTTCAATTCCTTAGAAGCTTTCATCTTAGCTTGGTAATCTTCCTTGTGACTTAGTAAGTGAGAAAGCTTCTCTTCCAAACTATCCAAGGTCAAATCGCTTTCTTGAAGGTCTTCTGCATAGCCTTTCTTAACAAAGTAAGCTGCATTTTCAATCTGGTCACCACGACTAGCTTCACGACCAAGCGGCACAATGACATGCAATTTTGCTATCGCCAAGAGCTCAAAAATCGTATTGGCACCACCACGTGTCACAACAATATCAGCCAATTCCATCAAGGGTTGATAGAGATCGGTCACATAGTCAACACGAAAAAGATTTTGGCTCAACTCATTCAGGCTAGAATCTCCAGTTAGATTGATAATATTGTAGCGCTCTGTTAGTTCTTTTTTATGGTCTGTCACCAATTGGTTAAAGACACGAGCACCTGCAGAACCGCCAACAAACAATACAGTCGGCAATTTATGATTAAAGTGGCTTTGAATATCCACCAATTCATCTGGTTCTGGATTTTTTTGATCTGAAACCTTGGTCACTGCTCCCACATGCTCAACCTTAGCCAAACTCGAAGCTTGTTCAAAGGTTGAATACATCTTAGTCGCAAATTTATAGGCGATTTTATTGGCCAAGCCCATAGACAGGTCAGATTCGTGAATAAAGACAGGCACTCCTGACACACGCGCAGCGATAACAGGCGGTACTGAGACAAAGCCCCCCTTTGAAAAAAGGGTCTGTGGACGAAGTCGCAACATGATAAAGAGCGATTGGACGATTCCCCAGCCAACTTTGAAGACGTCCAGCATATTTTGCCAAGAGAAATAGCGACGCAATTTCCCAGTCGCAATGGAGTGGAAAGTGACATCCAAACCTGACTTAAGGATTTCTTGGTGTTCGATACCACGCTTGTCCCCGATATAGTGGACTTCCCAACCATCTTCGATGAACTTGGGCATTAACAAAAGATTGAGGGTAACGTGTCCAACCGTCCCCCCACCTGTAAAGACAATTTTTTTCATATTTTATTCTTTTAACTCCGCTACTGTGTCGATAAAGAGGTCGCCACGTACTTCAAAGTTAGCATACATATCCCAGCTGGCATTGGCAGGACTAAGAAGAACCACATCTCCTTGAGTCGCAAGCTCATAGGCCTTGCGGGTCGCATCTGCAATATCTGTCGCCTCCACATAAGCGACACCAGCCTTGTCTGCTGCCCGTTTGACACGTTCTGCAGATTGACCCAGGATGACCATCTTCTTGAGTCCAGTAATATCTGGCACCAATTCGTCAAACTCATTGCCACGGTCCAAACCACCTGCAATCAAGACGACCTTGCTGTTGTCAAATCCTGACAAGGCTTTTTGAGTAGCCAAGATATTAGTTGATTTACTGTCGTTATAGAATTTAACACCCTTGATGTCATCCACAAACTGGAGACGGTGTTTGACACCACCGAAGGCTGAAAGAGTTTCCTTGATGGTTTGATTGTCCACACCACGAAGCTTGGCTACAGCAATAGTCGCAAGGGCATTTTCCACATTGTGGCTACCTGGAACACCGATTTCATTCGCTGCCATGACTACTTCACCACGGAAGTAGAGTTGACCATCTTCCAGATAAGCTCCATCAACCTTTTCAAGTGTTGAAAATGGTACAACAGTGGCTTCTGTCTTGGAAGTCAAGTCTTTTGCCAAGTCTTGATTAAAGTTCAAGACAAGGAAATCAGCTGCTGTCATCTTGTTCTGGATATTCCACTTGGCTGCTACATATTCCTCAAATAATCCATGATAATCGATATGAGTTGGCATAAGGTTAGTAATAACCGCAATCTCTGGATGAAATTCTTGAACACCCATGAGTTGGAAAGAAGAAAGTTCCATAACAAGCGTGTCCTTGTCCGACGCAGTTTGGGCCACTTGACTAGCTGGATAGCCGATATTCCCTGATAAAAGACCATGTTGCCCAGCAGCAGTCAAAACTTCCCCAATCATAGTCGTTGTGGTTGTCTTACCGTTCGATCCTGTGATACCAATAATCGGTGCTTCTGAAATCAAATAAGCCAATTCCACCTCAGTCAAGACTGGAATTCCCTTGGCCAAAGCCTTTTCAATCATGGGATTGTTGTAGGGGATACCTGGATTTTTCACCATAAGGGCAAACTCTTCATCCAAGAGTTCCAAAGGATGGCCACCTGTAATGACCTTGATCCCTTCTTCCAGCAAACTTTGGGCAGCTGGATTGTCCTCGAATGGTTTCCCGTCATTTACTGTCACTATGGCGCCTAGCTTATCCAACAAACGAGCTGCAGATTCACCAGACTTGGCCAAACCTAAAACAAGAACTTTCTTATTTTTAAATTGATCTATTACTTTCATGTCTCGAACTCCATTTCTACTCCTACTATTTTACCATTTTTATGGAAATAAAAAAGCCACAAAGTGTGTTTGTGACTCTTTCTTCTAACTGAATCTTACCATATTATCTATGTGATAAATCGGTAACTCGAATGACCTGATCCACTTGCTCCCAAATCAGAGGATTGTGGGTCGCAATAATAATGGTCCGATTCGGATTTTTTAAAGATTCTAGGATGGAAAGTAATTCCTCAGAGTTTTTGGGGTCTAAGGAAGCGGTTGGTTCATCTGCAAGAATCAAAGGCGGATCCTTTAAAATTATCTTCGCTAATGCAACACGTTGTGCTTCTCCTCCTGATAACTCAAATATAGGTTGCTTCAAATCCAAATAAGAGAGGTTTACACGGTTTAGAGCTTGTTTCATCAAAGAGATTTTCTCTTTTTCCTTCAACTTTTTACCAACTAAACCCAGATTGAGATTCTCTTTGACGGTTTGGCTTTCAATTAAGCCAAAATCTTGAAATAAGTATCCCAAGTAATCTCTAAAGAAAACAGAAGGCTTGATGTCCTTAAGAGAAGTGCCATCATAGATGATTTGCCCTTTGTCATATGGCTCTAATCGTCCAATCATATTCAAGAGTGTTGTCTTACCACAGCCACTTGTACCGATTAAGGCATAAATTTTCCCACCTTCAAAATGAAGATTTGTATCTGAAAATAGCTGACGGCTTCCAAATTTTTTAGATATATTCTTTAGTTCAATCATCCTATTTTCCTTTCATAATTGTCATAGAAACACGAGATTCTTTCTGCGCTTGACGGTAAAGCGTCAGAACTGCACTAGCTAGAAAGACTAATAAAGTGAGCAAGCCAATCACCAAGTCTCGACTGCTTAAAATAAAGAGACTAGCACCAAATACAAAACTGGCAAATTGACTAACCATATACTGAGCATGTGTTTCAAAAAATCGTAAACCTGAAATTCGTTTAATCAAAATATCTCGGCGGAATTGCTCGAAATATAGAAGATTGACAGAATAAAATAGTAACAAGGAACTAGCTATCCCCACAATAGCTCCTAAGATTAAAGTTGCTGTTTCAGTTTGAACTTCATTATAACGAGTTAGATAAACACTTCTTCCTTCTTTAAGATAGGATACTTGCTCATAAATTCCAGCTTTCTTCAAGAGTTCTAGCCCACTCTCATATCCTTTGATAAAGAGTTGTTTTCCAGCATTGATAGACCAACTAGATAAGGATATAAAACTATCACCTGTAGAAGTCGGCGTGAATACAACTAAAATCGGATCAATCAAATACTGAGTGGATACGGGATTCTCACCGTTATTATAAACAAACCGCTTTTCTCCCATTGAAAGATAACTAACGTGCGCTTTCATCTCATAATCCAAAGGAGCACTTGCCTCCTCACCAGATTTTCCATAATAACTCAATCTTTCTTCAAAAACTTTCTTAAGTTCTGCTTCTCGAGAGCGCAAATGTTCTGGGAGCAAGAGGATAAACTCACCTTTTTGGAGATGGGCTAACTTCTGTTTGGTCTCAGCATCTACCACGACCTTTTCCTTGTCCAAATAACTGGGACTAACATAGAGCGTATTAGCATCTGGACTATAGGTATCCAGTGTCTCTCCCTGTTCATTTTTTCCTTGTGGATTGGCAAAATGGAGCAGATTATCCTTTACATAAAGAGCTTGTTCTTCTTCGATTGCTTCCTTGGCAAAGGCATACCACTTGCTCTGATTTTCTGTATCTTTTCCTCTATCACCTAAGCCAAAAGAAATTTGATAATAGTCTGCTCTATCCTGCCATGCTTGTTTTGAAATTTCAAGTTCTTTCAATCGTTGGTAAGACGTCAAACCTGTCTTAACAGCGTATCCTACTGTAAAGACAGCAACCAACTGACACAATAGGGTTAAAATCATCAGGCGTTTAAGGGGTAATCTCCCCTTAATAACGGGAACTAATGCTTTGTAATTCAAACTCATTAGATAAAGAAGCATTAGTAAAATTGAAATCGCCAATAAAAACAACAGATAGAAACTAATCCCAAAACCATAGGTGGCTAACAAGATAGGATAAAACAAACCTTGACTAAAAAGAACGACTCCCCCACCTAGGAAGGAAAGGAGGGCTGATAGAAGGAGCCATTTGATATCAGTAGATAAAGAATGCCCCATGATGGATAAGAGAGTCTGACCAGAAAAGAGTTTTATACCTGCTGCTCTCATTTCCTTAATCCGAGTGATAATCACTAAAGCAAAGAAAGATAAACCAAATATTGCTAAACTAATTAAAATAAGGGGATTTAGTAATATTCGAAAAGCAAGAAAATAGGGCGGTATCTTTCGGTCAGCACTTGCTTTATAACCCAAATCTCCTAATTTATCGGCAAGCTTTTCTTTCGTCAAGGAGCCTGACAAAAGGAGATAACTATTTAGCGGATCACTACGTTCACGACTTTCTTGGCTAGCTTCTTGGAATTCTTTTGGTAAAGTTCCCTGACCATAAGTTGCATAAGTAAAGTGAGTCGTCCCATCCTTACTCGGCTCTACAATTCTTCTAGCTATTAAACTCTGTTCTGAGTTTGCAAAATTCTCCAATTCCTGTTCAAATACCTCACGCGTCGGTTCCTGAGTATCTTTTTTGACACGAAGTAAAGAAACGGAATCATAGCTTGCATATAAATATTGTGGCGCACGTAAGACAATAATCCAAGCAAGGAAGAAGCTGAGAAAAAAAGTTGATAATAATATGAATAGTTTCTTCATAGTAGACTCCTTGTAAACAAAATTCCCCCTGTAATTTCTTACAAGGGGAACGATTTAAATCAATGAACGATTAGTCATAATCACAGTAAAATGCTACTTGTTCTCCCCATTTAGTCCAAATCCATGCATAGGAGGTTTTTCCAGCAGGAGCTTCTCCTTTATCAGAATGACCATCCCATCTGCTCACGATGGATGAATAATGATATTTTTTACCATGATAGTAATTTGAAAAAGCCTAACCACCTCCTGAACCTTCTCCATATGTCCATACTCCTCCATCTGGATATTGTACAGCAGCTGATGCAGCTCCCAATAATGTAAAATTTGAAATAAGAGCTAGAGCAAGTAATCTATGTTTTTTCGTTTTCATTTTATTTTTTCTTTCAAAAAAATCACACCTTGAGCAACAATGCAACAAAATAAATCCTCCTCTCTCTTTTGTTGAAATCGCTTTCTTATGTGATAAGAATAACATTTTTATTATTTGTTGTCAAGGAAAAAATCGAATTTTTTAGATGTTTTACTATATTATCTCTATGAATAATATTATATAGTAGTTTTATTTCAAAATAATATGCAACCAGTACTAACCAAATATAAAATAGATGCCATTAACGAATTTTATTCAAGTTTTTCCCATTCATACTATACAAGTAAAAGAGATGGTGTTAACTAAAAAGCAATTCAAACTATTGTAAAATTCCTAGCAAAAAGAGAGCCGAAACTCTCTTTTTTATCTTCTTTTACTTTTTTTGACTGGCATGAGTGTGATGTCTCTAACACTAAAGTAAGCTAGGATCAACATGGCTATTGCTAGGAATATTTCTGTTGGTAATTGAAAAATTTTCAGAAAAGATAGAACCAATAAAATCAAGAGTGCCACTAAAATACATACCATAGCGACGATATTGACAGTCCCTTTAATGCTTTCTGGTGTCGCAAATACATAGAGTAGGAGCAGTAAAATTCCTAGGACTAAATAGACCATCTTTCTCTCTTTCTAGCTCTTATTCAGCTGATTTTTTCTTCTTGTTAGCTTTCTCACGCTCTGCTTTGTTAAGGATTTGTTTACGCAAACGGATAGACTCAGGCGTTACTTCCATGTACTCATCGTCGTTCAAGAACTCAAGAGACTCTTCAAGTGTCAAGATACGAGGCGTCTTGATAACAGCTGTTTGGTCCTTAGTAGCTGAACGAACGTTGGTCATTTGTTTTGCCTTCGTGATGTTAACTGTCAAGTCATTTTCACGAGAGTTTTCACCGATGATCATTCCTTCATAAACCTCAGTACCTGGGTTGACAAAGATCGTACCACGTTCTTCGATAGACATGATTGAGTAAGTTGTAGCCTTACCAGCATCGATAGAAACAAGGGCACCACGGTGACGTCCACCAATTTCCCCTGGAATCAATGGCAAGTATTGGTCGAAGGTATGGTTCATGATACCGTAACCACGAGTCATTGACAAGAACTCAGTTGAGTATCCAATCAAACCACGCGCTGGAACAAGGAAGACCAAACGAGTTTGACCATTACCAGTTGAAATCATATCCAACATTTCACCTTTACGTTCAGAAAGGCTTTGGATAACAGACCCTTGGTATTCTTCTGGAGTGTCGATTTGTACACGTTCAAATGGTTCACATTTAACACCGTCGATTTCTTTTACGATAACTTCTGGACGAGATACTTGAAGTTCATAGCCCTCACGACGCATTGTTTCGATAAGGATTGACAAGTGCAATTCTCCACGTCCTGAAACAGTCCATTTATCTGGTGAATCAGTTGGGTCAACACGAAGGGAAACGTCTGTTTGCAATTCTGCCTGCAAGCGTTCTTCCACCTTACGAGAGGTTACCCATTTACCTTCTTTACCAGCAAATGGTGAGTTGTTGACCAAGAAAGTCATTTGAAGAGTTGGCTCATCGATGTGTAGGATTGGAAGAGCTTCTACTGCATCTGTCGGAGTGATGGTTTCACCGACAAAGATGTCTTCCATACCTGAAACGGCAATCAAGTCACCCGCTTTGGCTTCTTGGATTTCACGACGTTCCAAACCAAAGAAACCGAAGAGTTTTGTAACACGGAAGTTTTTAGTTGTACCGTCAAGTTTAGAAAGGGTAACTTGGTCCCCAACCTTAACTGTACCACGGAAGACACGACCGATACCGATACGTCCAACGAAGTCATTGTAGTCCAAAAGCGACACTTGGAACTGCAAAGGCTCATCTGAGTTATCTACTGGAGCTGGGATATGGTCGATAATCGTGTCAAAGATTGGTGCCATAGTCGCTTCTTGGTCAGCTGGATCATCTGACAATGAAGAAGTTCCGTTGATCGCTGAAGCATAAACCACTGGGAAATCAAGCTGGTCGTCATCTGCACCAAGCTCGATGAAAAGTTCCAAGACTTCATCCACTACTTCTACTGGACGAGCTGATGGCTTATCGATTTTGTTAACAACCACGATTGGGACAAGGTCTTGTTCCAAGGCTTTTTTCAATACGAAACGAGTTTGTGGCATGGTTCCTTCATAGGCATCTACGACCAAGACAACACCGTCAACCATTTTCATGATACGCTCAACTTCTCCACCAAAGTCCGCGTGTCCTGGTGTGTCCATAATGTTGATACGAGTTCCGTTGTAAGCAACGGCAGTATTTTTAGCAAGGATGGTAATCCCACGCTCTTTTTCGATATCGTTTGAGTCCATAGCACGCTCTGCCAATTCAGTACGTGCATCAAGCGTTTCTGATTGTTTCAATAATTCGTCAACGAGGGTTGTTTTACCGTGGTCAACGTGGGCGATAATCGCAATGTTACGGATATCTTCTCTTAATTTTGTCATGATTTCCTCTATAATATTCAAAATTTATTTTCTAACTGAACGATTATACCATAATTTCAAATAAATAACATAACTCAAGCAAGTGTAAATGTTTTCACTCCGCTTTTCTTTTCACGTCAAGCCTTTTCAAAGCAAGCGACTTATGATAAGATAGGCACAGTATGCGTTTAGATAATTTATTAGCTCAAGAAAAAATCAGCCGAAAGGCCATGAAACAAGCACTCCTCAGAGGGGAAATTCTAGTCGATGGTTGCCCAGCCCGCTCCCTAGCTCAAAATATCGATACAGGACTACAAGAACTCCTTTTTCAGGATCGAATCATTCAAGGCTATGAACACACCTATCTTATGCTTCATAAACCTGCTGGTGTCGTTACAGCCAACAAAGACAAGGAACTTCCGACCGTCATGGACCTGCTTCCATCTGACATCCAGTCTGACAAGCTCTATGCCGTCGGCCGACTGGACCGAGATACAACAGGACTCCTTCTCTTGACCGATAACGGTCCCTTGGGCTTCCAACTCCTCCATCCCCAATATCATGTCGATAAGACTTATCAAGTTGAGGTTAATGGACTTCTAACACCTGACCATATCCAAGCCTTTCAAAAGGGAATTGTCTTTTTAGATGGTACTGTCTGTAAACCCGCAAAACTAGAGATTCTATCTGCAAGTCCCTCCATCAGTCAAGCCTCTATCACCATTTCAGAAGGAAAATTTCATCAAATCAAGAAAATGTTCCTCTCGGTTGGTGTTAAGGTGACTAGCCTCAAGAGAATCCAATTTGGGGACTTCACATTGAACCCAGATTTAGCAGAAGGTAACTACCGCCCTTTGAACCAAAAAGAGTTACAAATCATTAAAAACTATTTAGAGATGAGTCGATAAAATAAAAAAAGCTTTAAAACTAAAGCTTTTTTCTTTTATTTACCGAAAAATTAAGGCGATTGCTACAATCCAGTTAACTACAGAAATCACAATTCCTAAGATATTAAGAATCTTTTCTATTTTATAGTCTAATTGTGACTCTTTTTGGTATGAAATAGCCAAGACCAATCCTATGATACCCAAAATCAGGCCTACAATTGGAAATAACAAACCAAGAATAATCGACAAGATACCCACAAAAAGTGGATTTTCTTCTTTTCTTTCATGTTCTAAGAACTCCTTAAATTTTATACAAATTAATTATACTATAAAACAATAGCTTCATCCTATCATTCAACTAATTTGGAAATAAGGTTAGCTAGTCTTCACTTTCCCTTTCCAAGAATCCAAGCCATAAGAAAGGATATAAATCTCAGAAAAACCTTGTTTTTTCAAGTAAAGAGCTGCATTTGTAACTCGTTGCGCACGTTGGTTTTCGTAGAGAAGGACAGGTTTATCTTTACGAAGGGCTGCAAGACTAGTTTTCAACTGACTTGAAGGAATATTGCGTGCACCAAGGATATGTTTTCTGTGGAATTCTGCTGGGTCGCGCAAATCAATCAATTGACCCGTACGAATCAAGGCTTCAAACTCCTTATTGTCCACAATTTTAGCCGCACGGCGAATACGAAGATAGTTAAAGCCCATCCACGCCAACATTGCTAGTATAAGTGCCCACAAAATCCAAGTAACCATTAGTTCTTTTCTCCATTTTTCTCAATATAATCCAATTCTACCTTGTGCTCTCTGCGAAGAACTGCTTCTGCCTCTAGATAGTCTAATTTATCCATCAACCCTGCATCGTAAATCCGAGATAGTTCCAACTTCATCAGTTCAATATCATATAAGCGTTTTCCCATGTAAACAATAATACCAAATCGTTTGAGGAATTGCTGCACATCATAGAATGTTTTCATAAGACTCATTCTAGCAAAATTTTGTGTTTTTTTCAAGAAGAGACTCACACAATGCTCCTTATTTTCCTATCTTCTTTAGCGATTCTAAGGCAAGTATGGTACAATAAAAACATGAGAATTCAACAATTACATTATATTATCAAAATCGTCGAAACTGGCTCCATGAATGAGGCAGCCAAGCAACTCTTTATCACTCAGCCAAGTCTCTCCAATGCAGTGCGAGATTTGGAAAATGAAATGGGCATTGAGATCTTTATCCGCAATCCCAAGGGAATCACCTTGACCCGTGATGGGATGGAGTTTCTCTCTTATGCCCGTCAGGTTGTCGAGCAGACCCAGCTTCTGGAGGAACGCTATAAAAATCCTGTCGCCCACCGCGAACTCTTTAGCGTTTCGTCTCAACACTATGCCTTTGTGGTCAATGCCTTTGTCTCTTTGCTCAAGAAAAGCGATATGGAGAAATACGAACTCTTCCTTCGTGAAACTCGGACTTGGGAGATTATCGACGACGTCAAGAACTTCCGCAGTGAGGTCGGGGTCCTCTTCTTAAACAGTTACAACCGTGATGTTTTAACCAAGATGCTGGATGACAATCACCTGCTAGCCCACCATCTCTTCACAGCGCAACCGCATATCTTTGTCAGCAAGACCAACCCTCTGGCAAAGAAAGACAAGGTGAAACTGTCTGATTTGGAGAATTTCCCTTACCTCAGCTATGACCAAGGGACGCACAACTCCTTCTACTTTTCAGAAGAGATTCTTTCTCAGGAACACCACAAGAAATCCATTGTGGTCAGTGACCGTGCCACCCTCTTTAATCTCTTGATTGGTTTGGATGGTTATACCATTGCGACAGGGATTTTGAACAGCAACCTAAACGGAGACAATATCGTTTCTATCCCACTGGATATTGATGACCCGATTGAGCTGGTCTATATCCAGCATGAGAAAACCAGCCTATCTAAGATGGGCGAACGCTTTATCGACTATCTACTAGAAGAAGTTCAGTTTGATAGTTGAGAAATGATAAGAACCAATATGTAGGCTAGCAACAACCTGCACATTGGTTCTTTTTACTTATAATTAAAAGTTTCCCCTGCCAACTTATCAGCTAGCTTAGGAAAGAGGGTATAAAACTTATGAGCTAGGTTCAACAAAATCGGGAGATTGAGTTCTCGTTTGTTTTTTCCTATAATCTTGACAATCTTTTTAGCCACTGCATCTGGTTCTAGCAGGAAGCGGTCAACCGATTTAAGATAAGTTCCATCTGGGTCGGCTTGGTCGAAAAATCCTGTACGGATTGGTCCTGGATTGACTGTTGTCACATAGACTCCATAGGGCATAAGTTCGAGTCGCAGAGCATTTGAAAAACCAATAGCCGCAAACTTGGTCGCTGAGTAAAGACTAGACTTGCCAGTAGCTATTAGACCTGCCATGCTGACGATGTTGATGATATGCCCTTTGCTGCTTTCCTTCATACGAGCCGCAAGGTGACGAGACAGATTCATCAGGGCAAAGGTATTGACCTCAAACATCTGGTGAATATCTTTATCAGCAATCTGGTCAAATCCCTCAAAAATCCCGTAACCAGCGTTGTTAATCAAGACATCAATCTTGCCATAGCGGAGATAAAGATCAGTTACCAGAGCTTCTAGGGCTGAATCGTCGGTAATATCAATTTCAATCAATTCTGCATGGGAATAATTTCCGTAGAGTTGGGCTAATTTTTCCTTATTTCTACCAAGCAAGATGAGTTGGTCATTGGGCAGGAGTTTGACCATTTCTTGAGCTAGACCACCGCTAGCTCCGGTAATGAGAATAGTAGGCATACTTATCCTTTCTGTGACTGCTAGATTTCCACTTCTTCCAAGTCTTTGACCACATGGACATTTTCAAAAATTGTGGCAGCGTCCTTCTTGAGTTTGCTTATATCTTTTGAGAGGAAACGGGCACTGATATGGTTGAGTAGGAGGCGTTTGGCACCTGCTTCTACCGCTACTTGTGCAGCTTGCATATTAGTTGAGTGACCATGGTTACGAGCAATTTTTTCATCACCCTTGCCATAAGTGGACTCATGAACTAGGACATCTGCATTGACAGCCAGACGCACACTGGCATCCGTTTTTCGAGTGTCTCCTAAAATAGTGATAATCTTACCTGGACGTGGCGCTGAGATATAGTCTGCTGCCTTGATTTCAGTTCCGTCTTCCAAAACAAGATCCTGGCCGTTTTTGATTTTACCAAAAAGCGGGCCGAACGGAACACCAGCAGCCTTGAGTTTTTCAGCATCCAGCGTCCCTTCTAGATCCTTTTGCATGACACGATAGCCAACACAGAAAATAGTGTGGTCCAGCTCCTCTGCATACACAGTGAATTTATCGGTTTCAAGAATTTTACCCAGAGAATCTTGGTCAAACTCATGGAAATGAATGCGGTAGGGCAGACGAGAACCTGACACACGAAGGCTGGTTAAGACAAATGACTTGATTCCTTGAGGTCCGTAGATTTCCAAATCTGTCTGCTCTTCATTGGCCTGAAAGGCACGGCTAGAAAGGAAACCTGGCAAACCAAAAATGTGGTCTCCATGCAGATGAGTAATAAAGATTTTGCTGACCTTACGTGGTCGAATTGTGGTTTCCAGAATGCGATTTTGCGTACCTTCTCCACAGTCAAAGAGCCAAACTTCGTTAATCTCGTCCAAAAGTTTCAGGGCGAGACTTGAAACGTTGCGGGCTTTAGAGGGCTGACCAGCCCCCGTTCCTAAAAATTGAATATCCATTCGATACTTTCTAATTAATCAATATATAACATGGCTGTGCGGTTTTCCGATCGGAAATAGCGTTTGCCAGAAAAAGCAGCAGCTTCTTGCAATAAATCCTCTTGGCTGTAGCCTTTGAAACGTTTTCGACCATCAGCCAATCTTTCCAAATCAGTCAAAGCTGTGAGACTTTCTAGGCTGACAACTTCCTCGTCCTTGACAGGCTTCATGTAAATCTTACCAGACTCTTCAAAGACTAATTGATGGGAGAAAATTTGCGCAATTTCAAAGAGCAAGTCATCCGAGATTTTCTCCTCATTTTCAGAGAAAATCCGACCAAAGCCGTCACTCTCATAACAAAAACCAAAGGATTTACCAGACAGATTAAGCCGAATAAAAGGCTTATTTTCTAGGGTGAAACTTGGCTCAGTATTGTAAAGATTCAGTTCCTGACTGAGTTCTGCAAAATAATCCGTCGCAGCCTGAGGACTTTTTTTCTGATAGAGTTCTGCAAAGTAGGCATTAACAACACTTGGCGGAGGTGTAATAAGTGTTAACTGCTCCTGCTCTGTTTTACCAGCTAGAAGCTGATCCAGATAGACCTTGTCCAGACTTGTATAACCTCCATACTTTAGAGCCAAAGTTTTAATATCAGTCATAAAATTCTTCTAACCTCCATTTATTTTTCTCGGAAATGTAGCCTGTAATCACTTCGCCGTCTTCCTGATAATCACGTTCTTCCAGAATTGCAACACTCTCTAAATCATGAATCTTGTAGGACTTTGAAAAAGGCACTCGCAGGGTAAATGCTTCAAAAATTTCCTTAATCTTATCTAGCAATAATGCTTGCAAGTTTTCACGACTGTCCTCAGACTTGGCAGAAATGAGGGTATATGGCGTTTGGGTAGGCGTGAAATCCTCCACCAAATCCGCTTTATTATAAAGCGTCAAGTGAGGAATATCTTCCATGTCCAGGTCTTTCATGATGGAGAGAACCGTTTTTTCATGCTCCTCGTGGTAAGGATTGCTAGCATCGATAACATGAACCAGAAGGTCCACATGCTTGCTTTCTTCCAAGGTTGACTTGAAACTGGACACCAACTCTGTCGGCAAATCTTGGATAAAGCCAACGGTATCTGTCAAAGTTACTTGGAGATTGCCTCCCAGATGAATACTCTTGGTTGTCGCATCCAGAGTCGCAAAGAGCTCATCTGCTTCATACTGGGTCTTACTGGTCAAGATGTTCATGATAGTTGATTTCCCAGCATTAGTATAACCAATCAAACCAATCTTAAAAGTGCTAGACTCCAAACGTTTTTCTCTGACAGTCGCCCGATTTTTCTCAACCACCTTGAGCTGGCGCTCAATATCCGTGATTTGATTGCGAACGCTACGACGGTTCAGCTCCAGCTGGCTTTCACCAGGACCACGGGAACCAATTCCCCCTGCCTGACGGCTGAGCATAATCCCCTGACCAACCAAGCGAGGCAAAAGGTATTTGAGTTGGGCTAGGTGGACTTGGAGCTTCCCTTCATGGCTTCGAGCCCGCATGGCAAAGATATCCAAAATCAACTGCATACGGTCAATGACCTTAACACCGAGAACTTCCTCTAGATTGACATTCTGCCTTGGGGTCAGACGGTTGTTGACGATGACAGTAGTGATTTCTTCTGCATCCACCATAAGCGCAATCTCTTCCAACTTACCAGAGCCGACGAAGGTCTTGGAATCATATTTTTCACGTTTTTGTCTGTAGCTATCTACAACGACTGCCCCTGCCGTTTTCGCTAAACTAGCCAATTCTTCCATGGAGAGGTCAAAACTGTCCATACCCTGCAATTCCACACCAATCAGCAGGACTCGCTCCTCTTTTTTCTCCGTTTCAATCATCTAAAAACTCCTCTATCTGGCTTAAAATGCGGTCTTGTACACCAGATTCTCCAATCTGATAAAAGGTGACCTGCATGCGATTACGGAACCAGGTCAGCTGACGCTTGGCAAAACGACGGGTCGCCTGTTTGAGACTCTCACTAGCTTCCTCCAAGGTCTGCTCTCCACGGAAATAAGGAAAGAGTTCCTTATAGCCAATTCCTTTAGCAGCCTGTACATTAGGGGAATGGTCAAACAGCCACTTGGCCTCATCCAAAAGCCCAGCCTCAAACATCAAATCCACTCGGTGGTTGATACGCTCATAAAGTTGACTACGTTCATCATCCAAGCAGATAATCAGCGGTTCATACAAGGTCTCTTGATTTTCCAAATCCTGACCAAAATGGGCAATTTCTAAGGCACGCATAGCACGACGACGATTAAACTGGGGAATCTCAAGGCCTGCTTGATCCACCAAATGGGCTAATTCCTCATCTGAATATGGCTCCAAACTAGCTCGATAAGCTAAAATCTCCTCATGAGGAGTCTCCCCACCTAGGTGGTAACCTTCTAGCAAGCTCTGGATATAAAGTCCAGTCCCACCGGCGATAATGGCTAGCTTGCCACGGTTGTGAATACCCTCAATAGTCATCTTAGCTTCTGAAACAAAATCAAAAGCCGAGTAAGACTCGGTTATCTCTCTAACATCGATTAAATGATGAGGAACAGCTGCCTGCTCTTCTGGACTAGCCTTGGCCGTCCCAATATCAAGTCCTCGATAGACTTGCTGGCTATCTCCACTAACCACTTCGCCATTAAAACGCTTTGCAACTTCAATAGCTAGAGCCGTCTTTCCAACAGCAGTCGGTCCAACAATCACAATTATTTTTGTTTTCATCTTTTTTCCTTGAAAAATTCCCATTTTTTCGTTACTATTATTATAACACAAAAAGGTCAGTCAGAAAAATGTGACCTCTTGAGGAGGCTGGCTGATTGAGAATATAAAGGAGGAAGACTCATGGCTAAAGGATTCGCTAAAGGTCTTGTAACAGGTGTCGCAGGAACTGTCGCTGCCGTTGCAGGTGCAGTATACGCATTTAAAAAGAAAGTAATCGAACCAGAAGAGCAAAAAGCAGCTTTCATCGAAGAAAACCGTAAAAAAGCAGCTCGTCGCCGCGTATCACGTTAAGAAACAAAAGAAGTTGGGATTATTCTCAACTTCTTTTTTCTATTCTTTTAAATAGCTAGGTCAAACTTCAACTGTGGCTTAACAGGGTCATAATCCACCAACTCAAAATCTTCTGCTTTGATATCAAAGAAATTAGTCCCATCAGGAACATTTAAAACCAAGCGTGGTTGGCAGTTTGACGGCTCCCGACGGAGCAATTCCTGAGCTTGTTCAAATTGATTATCATAGATATGGAGGTTGTTGATGAAGTAGAAGAACTTCCCAACCTTCCAGCCAAAATGTTTGGCAATCATCATCTGCAAAGCCACATACTGCATAGCGTTGATGTGGTGGGCCACCAGCATATCATTCGAGCGCTGGGTCAAGGTCGCATCCAGATAGATTTCTCCATCTATACGGCGGACATCAAACATGGTCTGAAAGGCGCACGGGAGCAGCCCATCTGTTTCTTCGAAAGCTTGGTAATCCCAGAGCGAAATAATATTGCGGCGGTTCCAAGGATTGGTTTCCAACTGTTTGAGAAGCTTATTGATAATGTCGTGTTTCTTAACAACGGCACCATAGCGCTCACCAATGGTTCCCGTGTCTCCAACTTCCCAGTCATTCCAGTAGTGAACATTGTACTTGTCATTAAGCACTTCTAAGCTATTTGACTGGTCTTGGTAAATCCAGAGAACTTCTTTGATGGCGGATTTGATGGCAATGGGACGCAAGGTTGTGATAGGAAATTCTCCTTTAGATAAGTCGTACTCGGAAAAGGCACCAGTTACATACTTGGAATTAGCAACAGTCCCATCCTTGTACTTAGGACGAGCCTGCTCTGAGAAAACACCTTCCTTTAGAATGCGTTCAATATTCTCTTTAAAAATCGTATCTGCTTTTGTCATTTACTCTCACCTCATTCATTGTCCTAACTAGTATAGCATAAAAAATAAAAGAGGAACATTACTAACTCTAGGTTAGCATTTTCCTCTCTCATTATCTTATTGCAATACAAGTGATGCTGCTCCGATAACTCCAGCGTCATTTCCTAGAGTTGCAAGAGCTAATTTAGTAGATGTGCGTACTTGTGGGAAACTATTTTCATCGTAAACTTTTTGAACACCTTGTAGAAGGAATTCTCCCGCAGCTGACACACCACCACCGATGACGATTGTTGATGGGTTTAGGATTGAACCAATGTTAGCACAAGCGATTCCCAAGTAACGTGAGAAGTTACGGTAAACAATCAAAGCAAGGTCGTCTCCTTCTTTTGCGAGATCAAAGACAGTCTTAGCAGTTACTTCTTCTCCGTTATCAATCAAGCGTTTCAAGGCTGCATCGCCTTCGTATTCATCGGCATAGCGACGAGTCAAGTTGACAATCCCTGTTGCTGAAGCAACTGTCTCAAGGCAGCCTTTTTTACCACAAGTACATGAGATTGGTTGGTCAAAGTCAACAGTGATATGACCAAGTTCACCTGCTGCACCAGCAACACCATGAAGCAATTTGCCTTCTGCGACAATACCACCACCAACACCAGTACCGAGTGTCATAAAGACAACGTCTGGTTGGTTATCTCCAGCACCCATCCAGCGCTCACCAAGAGCTGCTACGTTGGCATCATTATCGATGAAAAATGGAATGCCCAAAGCTTTTTCAATCTTTTGTTTGATTGGTTGAAGGGTTTTCCAGTTCAAGTTGTAGGCACCGATAACAGTCCCTTTGTCACGGTCAACCACACCTGGTGATCCCATTCCAATGCCTTGGAAGTCCGCTGCTGCCAATCCAAGCAAGTCCAAACGATGTTGAATAGACTCAATCATATCATCAACGATATGACTTCCCTCATCCAAAATGTTGGTCTTGATTGACCATTTTCCTTGGATTTCTCCTGCTGTTGTTAAGATTGCAAATTTGATAGAAGTTCCACCAAGGTCAATCCCAATAATCTTTTGACTCATCATATTCTCCTTTTTCATTGTGTAGTAATTGAAAATGCTTACAGTACTAGTATATCAAAATCCATTCACTTATGCAAAGGTTTGCGTAAATGAATTATAAGGAATTTTTTCGCCTACCAGTATCTGTTAATCATCTAAATGATCAATGGCATATTGAGCTGCATCATTTGAAAATTTATCAAAATCAGAAGTTAATTGTCTATACATACGTTTTTTTGACATGTGGAATAACGAATTATAACTTTTTGCCTTTCCTAAAGCAGCAGAATATTCACTATTGCTATCATTACTAGAAGAAACTGTACTTGCTTGACCTTCCTTCCAAACTCCGTCAGCGCCAACATAATAACGTCCACCATCAACCCATTCATTGACAGCCATTTTACCATCCGATTTTAGATAGTAATTTCCTTGCCATGTACTGTAAGCATAAGAACCATCTGATGTCAAATAATACCAAGCTTGATAGGTGGCATCATAAACCCATTCACCTTTAGCCATTTTACCATCTGATTTCAAATAGTAGTTTCCTTGCCATGCATTGCGAGCATATGAACCATCTGATTTCAAGTAATACCATGCTTGGTAAGAAGAATCATAAACCCACTCACCTTGTGCCATTTTACCGTTTGATTTAAGGTAATAAGCTCCTTGCCATGCATTTTTTGCATAAGAACCATCTGATTTCAAATAATACCAAGCTTGATAAGAAGAGTCATAAATCCATTCACTCTGTGCCATTTTACCATCAGCTTTCAGGTAATAGCTTCCCTGCCATGCATTTTTCACTAGATTTCCATTTCCATCAAAGTAGTACCAAGCGCCGTCCTGCTTAACCCAACCACTTGTTGTTGCTGAACTTGTGTTGATTTGAATAGCCGTTGACTGTTTTGCTTTAAAAGCACCCTTAGGAGCATTTTTCAATTCGCAAGCCACACCATCATGATCACGGTCTAACTTGGCAGAATAACCAGGTTCTCCCTCGTGAATATCCGAATAGCCATTCGCCCAAGCTTCCTTACAGCTCGAAAAATGGATGTTTTCTTCCGCCAAAACTGGTTGTGAAAACAAGGCTAAAATTGGCAACGTCACCAGACTCATTTTTAAAAATAGACGTTTATTCATTTCTTTCTCCCATAATTATGATATCGATTTCAATATTATTTTATCAAACTTATTTCAGCAATTCAAGGAAACTTCTGGTCTTTTCTACAAACTCCTTTGGTTTTGCCTTATTCAAGACATGAGGGCCATCAGGAATGATCTGAAACTGCGAATCTGTTAACAGTCTATGGAGAGCTTTCATAAAACTAAGATTCGGTTTATCTTTGCTGCCACAAATTAGTAAGGTTGGATAGGAGCAAGTCCCTGCTATATCCGTTAAATCAAGTGTCTTCAATTCCTCAGAAACTCCGACCATAAGAGTCTTGTCTGCTCCCTGTTTTTCAAATACTCTTTTGGGAAGTAGTTTAAAAATCAGCAACTGAAGATAAAATAGGATATTCCCTGCTAATTTAAGCGGGCATCCTGACAGAATCAAAGCTCGAAGATTTGGTAAATCGTAACTGGAAAGTTCTAGTGTCAGGGCAGCACCTAAGGACAATCCAATCAAAACAAAAGGTTCTGTCTCTTGAGCTAGGTGCTGATAAACTCGCTCTTTAGCTTGTTGATAGTTACTAACTCCAGAAGGAAATAACTCGATAGCCTCAGAAGGATAATCTGTCAGTAGATTCCGAACTTCTTTCCAAGACTCTGCTGACTGCCCTAACCCATGCAAAAATATCAATTTCATCTAGTTCTCCTCAAGGCTTAGTTCATACAAGCCTCTCACTGCATTACAGCCGTAAATAGCTTCTGCTTGGGTTAAATCTGCCAAGGTCAAGACTTTCTCTTCTACCTGTCCTGTTTCTAGCAAATGCTGACGGTAAATTCCTGGCAAGATTCCAAGTCGGATAGGCGGTGTGTAGAGTTTTCCAGCGATTTTCAGAACCAAATTTCCTATAGAGGTTTCAAGCAGTTCTCCTGACTTATTGTGGTAAATCTTCTCTTGTTCTCCTAGGCTCAAATGCGGTCGGTGAGTGGTTTTAAAGTAGGTAAAGGATTGATTCAAAGCAGCTTCCTGAAGGCAGACTTGGGCCTGACAAAAGCTTGTACTGAGAGGGGTTAATACTTGACGATTGACTTCTATCTCTCCAGATTTGCTAAGGCTGATTCGCAAGCGGTAATCTTGATTAGCTTCACAATCCTGACACTCTTCCTCAATCGTGTGTCCCAAGTCTTCTGCATCAAAAGGAAAGGCAAAATAACGACTAGCTTTTCTCAGTCTTTCCAGATGTTGATCTTCAAACAGCAGGTTCTTCTGGCTGATTTCCCCTGTCGTAATCAGTTGGAAGCGAGCTTGTTTACGATAAAGAACTGCTGCCTTTTGATGAACCTCTCGGTATTCAGATTCCCATGTGCTATCCCAAGTAATCCCTCCGCCAACTCCATAAATGGCTTGACCTTTGTGAAGTTGAATGGTACGAATGGCCACATTAAAAATCCGTCGTCCATTTGGAAGCAAGAGACCAATCGTTCCACAGTAGACTCCACGCGGTTGAGGCTCCAAGTTCTTGATAATCTCCATTGTCGCAATTTTCGGTGCACCCGTTATGGAACCACAAGGAAAGAGTGAGCGGAAGATTTCAACAAGGTCCACATCCTCTCGCAACTGACTCTTGATGGTCGAAGTCATCTGCCAAACAGTTGAATACTGCTCTACCTGGCACAGACGCTCCACGTGCTCGCTCCCAACTTCAGAAATACGGTTCATATCATTGCGCAAGAGGTCCACAATCATCATATTTTCAGAGCGATTTTTGGGATCCTGTTCCAACCAACTGGCCTGTTCAAGATCTTCTTGGTCAGTTACCCCACGCTGAGTCGTCCCCTTCATTGGTCGTGTTGTCAACTCGCGATCATTTTGCTCAAAAAAGAGCTCTGGGCTCATGGAAATCACTGCCATCTCGTCATGTTCCACATAGGCATTGTAGCCCGCCTCCTGCTCTACCACCATACGATTGTAGATGGCAAAAGGATTGGCACTTAACTTTTGCTTGAGTTGGACGGTGTAGTTGACCTGATAGGTGTCTCCCTGCCTCAAGTGATGGTGTATCTGGGCAATGGCCTTTTCATAGTCTGCTGCAGACGTTACTTCCTGCCAATTTGAGGGCAAATCAATATCCTCATAAGTCAGAGGAATAGGGGAAGTTTCTACGCTATCATGAACAGTAAAATAAAGCAGGTACTCTCCCAGTAGGGGATCCTTGTGAACTGCTAATTTTTCCTCAAAAGCAGGTGCAGCCTCGTAGCTGACATACCCCACCACATAATAACCTTGCTCTTGGTAGCTTTCCACTTGTGCCAGCAAATCTGCCACTTCTTCTACATTTCTCGTTTTCAACTCTTTAATAGGCTGGGTAAAGGTATATCTCTCCCCTAAAGTCCTAAAATCAATCACTGTTTTTCTATGCATACCTTAAGTATAGCATAAAATAAGAAAACCCTCATCCGCAAAGCAGATGAGAGATTTCGATTATCTAAAGATAGAAGTTTTAAAGCTATCTGTTTGTTGAAGAAGTTGTCTGAAAACTTGGAATTTGAAGTTTCTTGTTTCCCTCTCATCTAACTGATTTTTCTTCAAATCTCTTTCAACAGCCTGCTTAAATCCTTCTTGCAATTCTTCAAAGGTGCTATATGTTTTTTGATTGATAGTAACAGGACGAATACCTTTAGTTTTTAACTCTTCTACTACTTTCTTAAAATATCCCTTTTTAAATGCTTCCATAGTTAAAAATTCCCCTTTGGAAATCTTAGAAATAATAAAGTTATCACTAAGTCCAGCATGACCTTCATCTCTAGATGCTTGCTTAAATTTATTAGAAGCATATCCTAGAACACCTTCTTCAAAACCATAGTAGCCCCACATACGGAAAGTATTATGTTTAAACATCAAGGCACCTGGTGAACCTACACTATTCTTTCCTCCACCATAAATACCAGTCATATAATCTATCGCAATATAACTTGTTTCAAAATCAGCTGGATTATAGGTATTATTTCCTACAGCTCTGTCTGACATTAATCCTTGATCAACTAAATCATCAACACTAGAAACAGAAAGTTTTTCTTTCTCTTCAGCAGTCAACTGACGAACCGTATCATACTGAGCTGTTTGACTAACAACCTTAGGTTCAACTTTTTTAAACCATTTAGTAATAGCTTCTTTACCTTTAGAGATAACTGCATCTCCTTCCAAGTAGTCCACCATCATGAGAGTATCGTTATAATTTTTCATATAACTATCTAACTCTTTCCTATTTTCAAATTGAGTTGGGGAGGCATTATAAATTAGATCACCATCATTTTTTCTTTCAAATGCCATATTGAGACCAAGCGCCCCCCAACCCGGCTGACCTGGAACAGGAGACTGGAATAATCCCTGAGCATAAGCTTCAGGTCCCATATTTTCACGTCTACCATACCCTCCTAAGTAAATCCAAGTATCATTAACGTGAGTCAATTCATGAGTAAAGACCGATATACCATACTCACTTAATACATCAAACACCTCATAATTAACCCGATTTCTTCCTCCAGCATGCGCACCATAACCATGGTAAGCATACCAACCTCCCATAGGACCACCTACAAGATTAAAGAATTCTCGAGCTGGGGCGTAATCTCTTCCTTTTCTATCTACAGCATTCTGGTCTACCCATTCACTTCCTGGGATGCTCAATCCTTCCCAAACAGCAGTAACATTCTCTTTAACCATTTTACCTTTGATATTATCAGGTAAAATCTTATACCAAGTATCAACATGGTTTCTATGAGCAGTTGCTACATATTTCACCCACTTATCAAAATCTTCATTTTTCCAATTAGGGCGTTTTTCACGGCTGACAAATGTCATAGTACTATAGTTCGATAAAATTGCTAAATGAGTATTCTTCAACGTTAAGAGAGGTAGGATATATCCTTGATAATACGGTGCGGTTAAATTATCGTAAACTCGATATTTGGCATCTTTAATCTCCTCTACTAAGGATGGACGTTCCTCAAATTGAATATAATCCTTAGTCGTTTCTTTAAACCATTCCCCTGTTGTTTGATAATTAGTCAACAAAGAGCGATTGTAGTCTAAATAAGTCACCAAATCCTTCTGCTTCGTTTCGCTAGCAAATAACTGCTTGAACGTTTCTGCATTTTCTGAACCTTTTAATCTATTTTCTCCAGATGATCCTAGTCGGATTAATCGATCTAATAGATCAATCTTTTCACCATGGAAAGTTGGTTTAAAGAGCATCAGTTTTTTAATATTATAGTCTGAGAATTTAACATCATAATAACGATTGATATAAGTCAAAGCAAGCAATATAGCCGTCTTATTATCCATGATTTTTTGTCGTAAAGCAGCGACAGCTCCACTAGATTCTCCATTGATGTGCAACCACTCATTTTCAAACATTGTTTTTACAAAGGTAGGCAATTGTGTTTTAACAGCATCTAATGACTCATCTAAGAATAATCTCTTAGTTCTATTCAATTTGTTAGCATTATCTTTATCAATACCTAGAACTTGGTAAGTAGACTCTGTATACAATTCTACTTTTTTCAATTCTTCAACAAGGTTATTTATCAGTGACGAATCTAGTGGATGTACTATATGTTCTGATGTATACACCACATTTAAATCTTCAACCTGATATTCCGGTAAATTAGTTATCGAAAACTTACCAGTAGAGGTTACCTTATATCGCTTCTGACTACCATCCTCAAAATGAAGCATGATAGTATCAATATCACTGCCATCTACAACGAACTCTGTTCCTTTCAACCCTACAATCGATTTGATTTTCTTAGTCTTCAATATTTCCTGTTCAGGAGTGAGAGCATTTCCTTCATGAACAATAAATTCTTTATTGTAATAAGGAGTAAATTTAGTCAAGTTCTGGTAAATTAATTGGTTTTGGGATTGATAATCCTGTATACTTTCAAATTGATCAGTATTTTTCCAACTTTCATTGAGTCTGTCTACCAAAAGACTTGAGTCGCTCATCAAGTTGGGAGCTGTAATATTATAAGAGGCAACCTTTTGCTTTGCTTCTTCCTCGGAAATACGCTTAAACTTAGAATCATTCCCTGAGTCACCTGAGCTGATACCTTGAACACCAAAAATATTATTAATTTTTTGCATAAACCAATTATTATTTAAATCACCATCTGACCCAAATAATTCTTTTCCTTTGGTAACTTTTGCATAGCTGACAACCTTATCAATTGCTCCATAAGGCCAGACTGTTGCAGTAACTCCACCAGCTTGTCCACTGCGTTTAATTTCTAACGTCCCTTTAGCAACGGACTCAGTAAGTCTTCCCCAGGCTCCCCAACCTCCACTAGCATTCAATGTTGTACCATTTACTGCAACAAGCATACTCGAATTCGTTGAACCAAGGACTTCAATATTTGCATTTACATAGGCACGTTTAACACGAGATAAGATATTTCTACCTGCAATACCTGCTGTAATAGAATTACCACCTTTAGACTTAATCTTTCCTGTAAAGGATATATTTTCAATTTCGGAATTACCTTCAAGATTATTAACTAAACCAGCTACATGATCTCGACCCTCGAGATAACCTTCAACATTAACATTCTCAATTTTTGTCTTATCTTTGATTACTCTTGCAATTGTTGCTACGTTATCTCCTTGATTGCTATCTGGGAATACCATATTGACATGCTTGAAATCAATATCTTTCACGACTCCTGATTTTATAGTATCAAACAATGGATATTCTAAGTCAAAGATCGAGTGTCTAACATTATCATTTGTACCAAGTAGTTTTCCTTTAAATTCACCTTTGATATAAGATTTTCCATTTCCATCCGGTTTTACATTACGCGAGGAAATATCTCTCCCTAAAATAAACGTACCTGTAGGATTAGATGTCATAGCTGAAATCAAGTCTTTAAAATCATAATAAATATCACCATCATGAGGGATAACTCTCTCCATGTAATAGTCAAATCCCTTAGAAAGACTGCCATCTTTCTTACGAACTACTAATTCTGGTGTATCTGCATGAATTTTAAAGATTTTTTTATTTTCAACAATCTCTTCTTCTATAGAGCTAACGGCTAACACAGCATCCTTAGACGTTGATGATGTAACTTTTAAGTATAATTTACTCAAATCGGTCGGTTTATCAGACAAGTGTGTAACCTGACTTTCTTGACCATTTTCAAATTTCATCAGAGAGACTGTCTGGATATCTTTCAATTCTAGTTTCTTAAGATTCAGCTGAATTAGTTCTTCTGAAATACTCTCCGTCTCATCATCATTTCCTCTGTTATATACCATATCCGTAGATAGAGTGTATTCTTTGTAGTAATCTAGCTTTTCAAACAAAGCAGTTAAATGATTAGTTTTAAGATTTTCTTCTGTTAAAACAAAATCCTTAACAACTTCCTCTCCTTTTTTCAGAGTTGCAGTTATTGATTTTATTTGAGTATTTGCTGGATTTTCCAAAGTATACGTGACCGTAACTTTTCGATCTATGTCTCTCTTTTCAATAGATAGAGTCAAACGTGGCTTTTCAGACAATTCAACCAATTTTTCAATAGTTGCAGTTAATTTTTCAACAGCTTCATTAACTTCACTTTGTTTAGACTCGTTAGTGTTTACAGATTTTGCTGCTGTAAGAACTGTTTCTAACTCTGCCCATGTTTGATTTGTATAGTTCTCTTTATTTTTCTTGGTAGCTGTATCGATAGCGCTTCCCAAAGCTGTTTTGTCAACAGATAAGTCAGCAAGGGCTGTTTTCAAACTTTTCTCTGCTTCGTTTATTTGTTCTTGGGTCGCTGTTCCGTTATCTTTTACTTCCTGAGCTTTATTTTTAGCTGTACTCAAAACCGTCCAAGATTCCATGCTGAAATCAGTTTCAGTTTTTCCCTGTGCAATCTTAAGTTGATTTTCGAGTTCAACTTTATCTGTATTTAATCCAGAAATTGCTGTTTTAAGACTTGCAGTCTCAGAATTTACTTCACTTTGTTTAGCATCTGTATTAGCTGCAACTTTTTCAGCTTTTGTCTCGCTATTTACCTCAGGCTGTTTTACAGGCTCTGAAGCATAGACACCTTTTGCAGTTTCTAAAACAGGTCCAAGAGCATTGTAACTTGCTGTAGAATAATCAGTAGGAGAAACTGAACTAGCTTTATCAATTTGATTATTTAACTCACTTTTATCAACTGGTTCTTTAGTACCAATACCCTTTATTTTATCTTCTTGTTTCGGTGTTTCTTCCGCAGTCTTCTCTTCTTCAGGAGCTTCTGGTTGCTTTTCTGGAGAGACTGGTGCCTTTTCGTCTTCTCTTGGCTCGACTGGTTCACCTACTTGTTCAACTTTTGGTTCCTCTGTTGGTTCTGTTTGTTTTTCTACAGCAGGCGTTTCAACTTTTGGTTGTTCAACAGATTGATTAACAGTCTCCTCTTTTGGTTCTACAGTTTCTTCAGCCTTGGTATCTGGAGTTGACTCTTCTTGTTTCGGTGTTTCCTCTACAGCCTTCTCTTCTTCAGGAGCTTCTGGTTGATTTTCTGGCTCGACTGGTGCCTGTTCGTCTTTTCTTGGCGCGACTGGTTCACCTGCTTGTTCAACTTTTGATTCCTCAGCTGGTTTGTCTGATGGTTGACTTTCTGGCTTAACTGCTACTTTTTCCTCTGGTTTTGACTCAACTTCTCCACCTACTTCTTCAACTGGAGCTGGTTCTGCTGAATCTTCTTTCCCCTCTTCTACTTTAGGAAGGGTGTCGTCAGTAGGTTTTACCTCCGATTTTGGTTCTTCCTTTGGACTTTCTTCTGTTCTAGGTGCTTCTTCTTTTGGAGCTTCCTCTGTCTCTACTACTTGGTTTTCTGTCCTAGCTTGCTCCTGATTTGTTGTTGATTGAGGAGTCTCAACTTCGACTACAGTCACCTCTCCAGGTTTTGCTGAGGTTTCTTCTAAAACAGTGTCCAAGCCAAGCGTTTTGAGGATGTCACCTGATAGATAACCAACATAGCGATAGCCATCCATTTCAACAACACCCTCTCGACTAGCCAGCGCTAGGGTCGCAACTGGGTCTACAGCCCCTGCACTAGGAAGAACTACCAATCCCATAGCTCCAACTAGAAAGACGCTAGCAATTTTCTTTCTCTTGTAGATTAAAAGCAAGCTCCCAACAGTCAGCAAACCAAAAGCTGTCAAAACAGATGCTTCTGTCCCTGTTTGAGGCAACTGATCTTTTTGATACACCAAACCATATACAACTTCATTCCTGTCAGGCTTTCCTGTCTGAATTAAATCTTTAGCTTCTTGTGAAATAATCCCTTTATTTACATAGTGATAGGTAGCTGCGTCCACTACAGAAGGAGCCATCAAAAGGCTTCCAAGAAATACAGAGCCTACAACTCCCTTAATCTTACGAATTGAAAAACGGTCTTTTTTAAACACTTTCATCTCCTTTATTCATTCTCAAGACTTTCTAATAGCATCTTGCGGATAGTGCGCACGCGCACCTCCGATTAATTTTGGACGACTAGCCAGTGCCGTTACATGGGCATGACCAATCTCTCTCAAAATAGGGCGAATCGGAACCTGAACATGCTTGACATGCATGCCAATTGCAGTGTCTCCGATATCCAATCCAGCATGAGCCTTGATAAATTCAACCTCAACTGGATCCTGCATAAACTTAAAGGCTGCCAACTGCCCCGAACCTCCTGCATGAAGAGTAGGATGGACACTGACAATTTCCAGATCAAACTGCTCTGCCACCTGACGTTCAACAACGAGAGCCCGATTGACATGCTCACAACCTTGAACTGCTAAATGGATACCTCTACTACCTAGAATACCCAAGATAGTCTCCACTATCAGCTCACCAATCTCTTGACTGGATTCTTTCCCAATCTGACCACCTAGCACCTCACTAGAAGATAGACCTAAAACAAAAAGGGCCCCCTGCTTCAAATTGGTCTTTTCTAAAACATCTTCCACTACCTGACGTGTTTCTCTTTGAATCTGTGTCTCGTTCATCTCTGTTACCTCTGTTGTCACTCTTCTATCATACCGTTTTTTCTTGTTTTTAGCAAGATAGACAACCTAGAAAGTTTGCCCAATTACGCATAAAACTCCCAGAATTGACTGGGAGTTAGCTAGTTTCTATTCTATTTATATATATTTCAACTTTCGTCCCTTTTTGGGGTCTAGAATCAATCTTCATCTGGTAATTGGCTCCAAAATGAAGTTTGAGCCGTTGATCGACATTTTGAAGACCAACTCCCCCACGTTTGAGTTGACTTTGACTACTATCACCAGCATCTTGGAAGCCAACGCCATCATCCTCAATACGGATGACCAATCCCGAATCCTGTTTCTGGACAGAAAGTTTAATATGGCCCTGACCTTCCTTTTCCTTAATGCCATGGTAAAGAGCATTTTCTACAAGGGGTTGTAGGACCAGCTTGGGTAAGACTAAATTATCAAAGGTAACATTTTCATTAATTTCGTATTCCAGCTTATCTCCATAGCGTTGTTTCTGGATAAAGAGATACTGGCGGACATGATTGATTTCGTCAGAGAGACAAATCAAGTCCTTGCCTTGATTGAGTGCCAAGCGGAAATAGGTTGCCAAGGACTTGGTCACCTGCACCACTCGCTGACTATCATGAAATTCAGCCATCCAGATGATGGTGTCCAAAGTGTTATAGAGGAAATGTGGATTAATCTGGCTCGAAAGGGCTTGAAGTTGGTACTGACGGGTCGTTTCTTCCTGGCTACGAATAGCTACCATCAACTGATCAATCTGATCCAACATGGCATTAAATTGGCGAGTTACTTCTCTCAGTTCATAGGCACCAACTTCCTTGGCACGAAGATTTTGAGCACCAGAAGCAATTTCCAACATGGTTTCTCTCAAATCCTTCAAAGGAGCAATCCAGCGTTTAAGACTGAACCACACTAAGCAGAGACAGACAAGAAGAGATGTGACACTAGCCCCAAGCAAGGTCCACAAGAGCTGACTCCGAACCTGGTCTAACTTTTCCAATGATGACACGCCAAGTACCGTCCAATCAGTTCCTGCAATCTTCTCTTGACTGACGTAGGATTTGTGACCAGGAGTATAACCCTGACCTGTCTCGATGTAGGGTTTCATAGCCTCCATTTTGCTAGACGAACTATAAACTGTGTGTTGAGGATGGTAGACAAATTCATGGTTTTCATTGATAATGAAGGCAAAGCCCTGCTGCCCCAACTGGAGTTGATTGAGATAGGCTTCCAGAGTTTCATAAGAAATATCCAAACGAAGCACACCAAGATTGGCTCCCTTTGCATCAACAAGTTCTTGAGTGACAGAAATGACCCACTGACTATCTGATTTACGAGCTGGAGTCAAAACAGGCATAGCTCCCTGATGAATGGCCTTTTGGTACCAATCCTCAGCCATCATATCAGAGGAAGTTTTCATCTGCACACTGTCATCTGTAGAAATGACCTGACCAGATTTGGTCACCAGCACAACAGTTTTCAAGTCCTTATCTGACTTCAAGATGGTCAAAAACAAATCTCGGATTCCCTCGACCTTGTCTTGACTGGGATTCTCAGCATAGGCCAGAACATCCGTCTGCTGGGTCAAACCGGTCGAAGTGGTTTCTAGTTTTTTGATATAAGACTGAATAAAGTGGCTAGTCTGGCTGATGGTCGTTTGGCTGTTGCCCTCAATGGTGGCCTCAATAGCTGAAGAACTTGATTGATAGTAGAAAGTTCCAACCAGAGCTAGGAGAATGAGAAAGACCAGAAAGATGGAAATAACCATTCTAACTAAAAGAGAAGAACGCTTCATCGGTCTTCTCCCTTCTTAAACTGACGAGGTGTCACACCTGCAATCTGCTTAAAACGTTGGGTAAAATAGTTCATATCTTCAAAACCAACCTTCTCTGCGATCTCATAAATCTTCAGATCTGTAGTTAAAAGCAAGAGCTTGGCTTGTTTAACACGTTCTCTCACCAGATAATCCTGAAAAGGCAAGCCCAACTCTTTCTTAATCAAGAAACTCAGATAGGTCGGACTAAAACCTAAGTCACTGGCTAAAGACTTTAAACTAAATTGGCTATCAGCCAGATGAGACTGGATTTTCTGGGCCATGTTTCCTTCAAACCTATTAGTCAATAAATCTTGTAACTGCTCTTCTTTCTCTTCCTTGTCTAGTTTTTGTTTGATTTTCCCCAACATTTCCTCAATATCCTGACGAGAAAAGGGTTTGAGCAGGTAGTCGTCCACACCTAGTTTGACAGCAGACAAGGCATAATCAAAATCATCGTAACCTGTTAAAAAGACCAAATGAACCTGAGGATAGGTTTCTCGTACCAGACTGGCCAACTGGATGCCATTTAGATGAGGCATGTTGATATCGGTTAAAATGATATCTGGCACCTGCTTTTGGATCAATTCCCAAGCCTGCCTTCCATTTTCAGCCTGACCGATGATTTCCATATCGTAGGCTGCTACATTGACCAGTTTAGTCAAACCTTGTCTTACCAGATATTCATCTTCTACGATTAAGATTGTGTAGGTCATGATCTGCTCCTTTACCACTTACTAGTATCAGTATAGCAAAATTCTCCTCTAACTGCTTAGGAAAGACCTCTTATACTCAATAAAAATCAAAAAGTAAACTAGGAAGATAGCCACAGGTTTCTCAAAGTACCGCTTTGAGGTTGTAGATAAAACTGACGAAGTCAGCTCAAAGTATAGCTTTGAGGTTGTAGATAAAACTGACGGAGTCAGTAACCCTACATACGGTAAGGCGACGCTGACGTGGTTTGAAGAGATTTTCGAAGAGTATTAATCAACATAATCTAGTAAATAAGCGTAGCCTTTTTCTTCCATTTGGTCTTTGGGAATAAAGCGGATAGAGAGGCTATTGATACAGTAACGTAAGCCGCCCTTGTCCTGTGGACCATCCGTAAAGACATGCCCAAGGTGAGAATCTCCTACTCGGCTCCGCACTTCCATACGCGTCATATTGTAGGACTTATCTTCCTTGTAGGTGACAACATCTGGACTGATGGGTTGGGTAAAACTAGGCCAGCCACAACCAGACTCAAATTTGTCTTTTGATGAAAAGAGAGGTTCCCCAGTTGCTATATCCACATAGATACCGGATTCAAATTTATCCCAGTAACGGTTTGAGAAAGCTCGTTCTGTTTGATTTTCCTGGGTAACTGCATACTCCTCAGGTGACAGGGTCTTTTTCAATTCCTCATCACTTGGTTTTGGATATTTGCTGGCATCAATGACAGGATAGGCCGCCTGATTAACATTGATATGGCAGTAGCCATTTGGATTTTTCTTGAGATAGTCTTGATGGTAATCCTCAGCCACCACAAAATTCTTCAAGTTTTCCTTTTCAACTGCTAGAGGTTGATCGTATTTCTTAGCCACCTCATCAAAGACTTGGTTAATCACTTCCAAATCCTTGTCATCTGTGTAATAAACACCAGTACGGTACTGGGTCCCCACATCATTTCCTTGTTTATTTTTGCTGGTTGGATTGATAATGCGGAAATAGTGAAGCAGGATTTCCTTGAGAGAAATTTGCTTGGCATCATAGGTGACATGGACGGTTTCTGCATGACCTGTTTGGTTAATCAATTCGTACTTGGTTGTTTCTCCTCTACCATTTGCATAGCCTGAAACGGCATCCGTCACCCCGGGAACGCGTGAGAAATATTCCTCCACTCCCCAGAAACAACCTCCAGCTAGATAAATTTCGTGCAAGTCTGCGTCTTTACTAATTTCTGTTTTTTTCACTGCTTTTCCTCCTTGGCTAACTGCCGCCTTTTCAATTTGCGAGGCATCTGTCTGCCCTGCATTTCGTATCAATAGAACATAGAAACCGGTTATGGCTAGAAAAAATACTCCTAGCAACAAGAAGATTTTTAACTTATCATTCATAAGACACCTCCTAGGCTAATTCCTTCAAAGTTTGCAAAATTGCATCTTTTTCCATGAATCCTGGATGTGTTTTGACCAGCTTGCCTTCTTTGTCTATAAAGGCTTGGGTTGGGTAAGAACGGACACCATAAGTTTCCAAAAGTTTGCCTGATGGGTCAACTAGGACTGGGAGATTTTTATAATCCAATCCCTTATACCAATTCTTAAAGTCCGCTTCAGATTGCTCTCCCTTATGTCCTGGTGACACTACTGTCAAGACCACATAGTCATCACCAGCTTCTTTAGCAATCTCATCCGTATCTGGAAGACTAGCCAGACAGATGGAACACCAAGAAGCCCAGAATTTGAGATAGACTTTCTTGCCCTTGTAATCAGATAAACGGTAGGTCTTGCCATCTACTCCCATCAATTCAAAATCAGCCACCTCTTTCCCTTTAGCTGCGCTTGTTTTACTAGCTGTCTGCTCCGTCTTCATTTCATCTTTCGTTTGGTGTTCACTAGTCACGGACTTGCCTGAACAAGCCGTCAAACAAAGGAGCGAACCTGCTCCAAGAACACATGTTTGCCATTTTTTCATATTGATATTCCTTTCCATTTTATTCAAATAATTGACTTAAAATTGAAGCATTTCCAAACAGAACCAAGAGTCCCATCACAATAATGAGAAAACCACCCACTTTTTTGAGGATTCCGAGATAGGGATGAAGTTTTCGGAAATGTTTCAAAACATAACTAGAGGTCAGAGCTAGAAGCAAGAATGGTAGCGCCAAGCCCAGCGTATACACCAACATGAGACCAGCTCCCTGCCAAGCTCCTGAACCACCTGAAGCCGCCAAGGCCAAAACAGACCCCAGAACCGGCCCCACGCAAGGCGTCCAAGCAAAACTAAAGGTCAAGCCCAATAAAAATGCCTGACTATAGCCCTTACCATTTTGCCCCTGTCCTTGCAGTTGTAGCCTCTTTTCCTTATAAAGCCCCTTAAAGTGTAGAATCTCCATTTGGTGCAAACCAAGAAGGATAATAATTGCCCCAGTAAGATATTGGAACCAAGAAGCATAAAGCAAATCGCCTAAAAAACCAGCTCCATAGCCCAACAAAATAAATATAAAGGAAATTCCTGCTATAAAGGCCAGAGTTCGTAATAAACTAGTAACTGAGATTGAAAATTTGCCGCTAGAAGCCTGAGCACCATCCTTATCATCTAGTAACACTCCTGTATAGACCGGTAACAAAGGTAAGATACAAGGAGAAAAGAAGGATAGAATCCCTGCCAGAAAGACACTTAGAAAAAAGAAAATATGACCCATAAAGTTCCTCCTATCATTTTATTGATAGATTTATTATACTCCTTCCATTTTCGAAAAAACAGGGACAATGATAGGGGAAAATAGGAATTTAATCAGATGATTTAGAAATCTTGGACAAAAACTATACAAAAAACTGTCAAAGCACAAAAGCGCATAGTATCAAGGTTCTATAAAGTTTTGATACTATGCGCTTTTGTAATGGATAAATAGTTAGTCTTTTTTAAAGACCGGATCTTTCAAACTCTGCATACTGGCATTGATAACCGCGCCTAGGATAACAATTTTAGCAATCAAGATAAACCAAAACATCATAACAACAAGAAGAACGGAACCTAAAATTCGGACATCCACCAAATGATGGACATAGTAATTGAGATAACTAGAGAACAGAGTTAGTAAACCTAAAATCACTAAGAGAACAAAGGCACTGCCTGGTAGGGTATAGCTAATTTTCCTGTTAGATATATTGGGAAGAAAATAATAAAGCATGACCAAGATAGCAAAGAGGAGGGCGTAAATCAGAGGACCTGCCAACCCTTGTAAAGCCTGATAGATAATGCCATCTTTTGTCCAATAATGAGCAAGTAAAGCCAAAATCATCTGACCAAATAAAATCAAAAACAAGGCAAACGCAAAGAGGAGCTGCAAGCCAAAACTGACTAGGAGACTTAGCATCTGATGGGAAATAAGTCCACGACTCTTTTCGACGCCATAAGCCTTGTTAAAAGCTTTTTGCAAGAAATTCATAGATTTTGAAAAACTCCATAACGCCGATAAAACAGAAAAACTCAATAAACCTGTTGAAGGTTGCGTCAAGACTTCTCTGGCTATTTTTTCCACACCTTCATAGAGGCTTGGGGGCAGGACGTCTTTCATAAAGCCCAGAAATTCTCCCACAGGAATCTGAAAATAGGGGAGGATATTGACCACCACCAAAAGCAGGGGGAAAATCGAAATCAACCAATAGTAGGCTACTGCGACACTGGTCAACTCACTATCTGATGCTTGATAATAATGCAAAAAAGCTTTTAATAAAGGCTTGTCTATCAGCTCTTTCCACCACTTTTTCATGTCATACTCCTTCATTTATAATCTTATACTCAATGAAAATCAAAGAGCAAACTAGAAAGCTAGCCGCAAGCTACTCAAAACACTGTTTTGAGGTTGTAGATAAGACTGACGAAGTCAGTCACATACATACGGTAAGGCGACGCTGACGTGGTTTGAAGAGATTTTCGAAGAGTATTAACTAATTTCTTCTTACCAATTCCACCATATCATACGGCAGGGTATTGGCAGCTTCCTTCAAGGAATAGTTCTCTAAGTTATTTACATTTTGTCGTAATTTCTTGGCATACTTAGTCGTAATCAATCGTTTTTCTTCGTATTCGAAAATCAACTTGCGCTCCAGATAATAGCCTCTCAGCATTTCATCGATATTGTTGGGTTTGACACGATTGATAACCCGTTCGACAAAGGCACCACTGCTGATAATAGCTGTTTCTCGAAGACGAGACTCCTGCATAAAACTAATCAAAGAGCGTCTGTAGACTCCCTTCAGGTTTTCCAAACTTTCAATAATCATCTCTGTATTGGCAAGATAGAGCTCTGCAATTTGGTCATAATCAAGAGCACGGAGACGGCTTTGCTCCTTGTTCTTCCAGCTACGGAAGGTCTTTCCGAGAGTAAAAACTTCATGAAGGAGAAAACGTAAAATCCGCAAAGAAACAAGGAAATAATAGGTTAGTCTTGAGGAAAGTTTACGATTGATTCCTTGTTCTATATTTTTCAGATAACGTTGGTAAACTCGGTAAGCACGATTGCTAATGTTCCCCTCTTCATAGGCCTGTTCCAAACCATCACTTTCAATACTAAGAATCAAGAGTTTCAAAGCAGCCCAGTCTTCTTGATCATCCTGGTTTTCTTGGCTTAAAATGAGATTTTCAATACGTCCATGATAATTGTCAATAGCCGCATAGAGGGGAAGTTTATTTCTGGTGTCTTCCAACTCTTTTTCCAACTCTAGCGTTACTTCATTCAAAATGGCGATATGCATGAGATAATCCTTGCTTTCTTCCTCTTCATCAGAAAGATGAGGCAAGACCAAGAGACCTGTTAAAAAGCTAACAAGCGTCACACCTGCAACAAGGAAAAGCAAGAGAGGATACTCCTGTTCTAGATTACTTGGTATCAAGAGAATCGTAGCAATCGACACCGTTCCCTTAACACCTGAAAAGGTCAAGAGAAACATGTCCTTCATATACTTATTTAGCTTTTTCTTGAGGCGTCGGGTTCTATAGGCATAATAGCCATAGATCATAATAAAACGAATGACAAAGAGGACAAAGGTAAGGGCGATAAGAGATAGCAATAAAAGTAGAGGATTATAGATTGGATTGGTCAAGATAGGTTCTGCTATCATTTCCAGCTCCATCCCTAAAATCACAAAGACAGAACCGTTGAGCATAAAGGTCACTGTATGCCAGACCGTCTCGGTCACCGTATCCACTTGGGCTTCGAGGAGCGTGATTTTCTTGAAGCGACTTGCCTTTAAAATTCCAGCAACTACGACGGCAATAATACCTGAAACATGGACTTCTTCTGCCAGAAAGAAGGTCACTAGAGGCAAACTCAATTCTAATAAAAGTTCACTGGCAATATCCGTTGCGCGCACACTTAGCAAGAAGGTATGGAGGAAGCGGTTGGTCATGGCCGTTAAAAATCCAATTAAAAAACCGCCTAGGATTGAAAAGATGAGCGAACTGCTAGCTTGCCCCAGAGAAAAAGCTCCAGTTGTCCAAGCTGTCAAAGCTACCTGAAAAGCCACCAAACCAGAAGCATCATTCAAGAGTCCTTCGCCCTTAAGAATATTGGACACGCGCTTAGGAAAGCTAAAACGCTCCGAAAGAGAGGCAAAGGCCACCAAGTCCGTAGGACCAAGGGCTGCCCCAACAGCCAAGCAAGCTGCCAAGGGAAGGCTGAACCAAAGAAGATGGGCCAAGCCACCCAAACTCAGGGTCGAGATAAAAATCACTGGAAATATGAGATAAACAATGATTCGCCAGTGTTTTAAAATAGCCGTAACATCTGCTTCTTCAGCCTCTCGGAAAAGCAAGGGTCCGATAACCAGTGCCAAAAACAACTCCGTATTAAGGTGAAAGTCAGTATTGGGTAAAAAGAGACCAATCACAATTCCCAAAAGAATTTGCACCAAAGGGAGAGGCAAAAAGGGCAGGAGCTTATTGGTTGTACTTGAGACAATCAAAACCAGTAAAAATAGGATGAGGTAAATCAGTAATTCCACGCACGTCCTCCTTAATCTTTTTTACAACAGGATTCAAATATCTCCTTCTGCTCTTTGATTTTTTGGTCAATCTTGGAACAGTCTTTGTGCTCAATTTTTCTCTGGCACCGTTCCATTTCAAGAGCAACTAATTTTTTCTTGATTTTAAGCATTTTTTTGCTCATATGCGCTTGGTCTAGCACGCCCACCGATCGTTCGTGGTGGGTTGATTCAACAAAATTCTGGCGCATGGCATCCAGCTTTTCGTGTAGGTATTGTTTATCCATGTCTGTATCTCTCTAATTTTTCAATCATCACTAAAAACGGCGGGTTGTTGATTTGGTTTAAAGTTCGGTAAATGGCAGCTGTGTACTCTTGTTGGTTCAACTGGATTACAAAATCCAAGACAGTATCTCTCTCGAGGTCGCCTCCTTCATGACCATAGTAAATCATAATAGCAATTCGTCCACCTTTGACAAGTAAGCCACATAGCTTTTCTAATGCCTCAATCGTTGTCTGCGGTCGGGTGATGACAGACTTATCAGCTGACGGCAAATAGCCCAAATTAAAAATCCCTGCCTTAGCTTTTGTCACAAACTGGTCCAGTGTCTCATGGCCTTGCAAGATTAACTGGGCATTTGTCAAGCCAGCCTGATGCAAACGCTCTTGGGTCTTTTCCAAGGCTTGCTTCTGAATATCAAAGGCATAGACTTGCTTGGCTAGCTTGGCTAAAAAAAGCGTGTCATGACCATTTCCCATAGTCGCATCCACTACGACATCCTCTTTTGTCACGACCTCAGCCAAAAAATCATGTGCCATCTCAAGTGGTCTTTTCATTTTCAAACTCCTGTTTTACAGCCTTGCATCCTTGAACACTTCCACGACGTCGCATCTCCATCTCAATGCTGTTGAGAGCTTCCCATTTATTGAGGCTCCACATAGGCCCAAGCAGCATATCCCTAGGCGCATCTCCTGTAATTCTATGGATGACGATATGTTTGGGAATAATTTCCAGTTGGTCACAGATGACCCTGACATATTCGTCCTGACTCATCAATTGTAAACGTCCCTCATGGTAATCTCGTTGCATACGAGTATTTGTCATAAGATGGAGCAAATGCAGTTTAATCCCTTGAATATCGTTATCCGTGACACAACGGCGGACATTTTCAACCATCATCTCATGGGTTTCACCAGGCAAACCATTGATCAAATGGGAAACAATCTCAATTTTTGGATACTTTCTCAAACGCTTGACCGTTTCCACCTACAATTCATAAGAATGCGCACGGTTAATCAGGTCAGAGGTTGCTTCATAAGTAGTTTGCAAGCCCAATTCAACCGTCACATGCATGCACTCCGATAACTCAGCCAAATATTCGATGGTTTCGTCTGGTAAACAGTCTGGGCGCGTTCCAATATTGATTCCTACCACACCTGGCTCATTGATAGCCTGTTCATAACGCTCTCGAATAACTTCCACCTTTTCATGGGTGTTGGTAAAATTTTGAAAATAAACCAGATACTTCTGAACATCCGGCCACTTACGGTGCATAAAGTCAATTTCCTTATAAAATTGCTCACGGATAGGCGCATCTGGGGCTACAATAGTATCTCCAGAACCTGAAACCGTACAAAAAGTACAGCCTCCATGAGCCACAGTTCCATCACGATTGGGACAGTCAAATCCCGCATCAATAGGGACTTTAAAAGTCTTTTCTCCAAAGAGTTTTCGATAATAATCATTCAAGGTATTATAAGATTTTATAACTTTCATTATAACAAAAATCACCCACAATCTCAAAAGCCTGACTTTCCTATAAATTCCTCTGTTTCTCGTTTCCATTAGCCTTTTTTTATGATACAATATGGGTATGATTTTAATGAAATTAGCATCTATTTTATTATTGATACTGACCTTAGTCGTCTGCATTATCCTAACCAAACTTTTTAGATTAAAAAAACTAGGACGAAACTTTGCGGATTTGGCTTTTCCGGTCTTGGTATTTGAATATTACCTGATTACAGCTAAAACCTTTACCCATAATTTCCTCCCTAGACTGGGGCTAGCCCTCTCAATCCTAGCCATTATTCTCGTCTTTTTCTTCCTTTTGAAAAAACGCAGCTTTTACTATCCTAAATTCATCAAATTCTTCTGGCGTACAGGATTTTTATTAACCCTTATCATGTATATAGAGATGATTGTTGAATTGTTCTTAATGAAATAGTCGAATCCCTAAGCATTTTCTAGGGATTTTTGCTTTCTCTACAAAATAGTATAGACAATAACACTATACAATTTTATACAAAGAAAAGAGTCTGGGACAATAGTCTCTTATATCCAAAAAAGGCAACGGATTTGCCGTTGCTTTTTTGCATGGTTACGATAGTCTTGGTAAAATAGAATTGCTTAATAAACCATTTAGAAAGGCTATCCCATGCATATTCACTATAACACAAATCAAACAACTTTACCACTAGAAATCAGTTCCTTCTTACCACAAGACCATCTCGTCTTTACTATTGAAAAAGTGGTGAATACCTTGGAGGAACGTCACTTCTACGCCTTCTATCATGCCTTTGGTCGCCCGTCTTATCACCCTAAAATGCTTGTATCTACTCTTCTATTTGCCTATTCACAAGGGATTTTCTCTGGTCGAAAAATTGAAAAATGGAAGAGTTAGTGACCTTAGATTGTTTGTTTATTGACGGAACTAAGATTGAAGCCAATGCCAACAAGTATAGTTTTGTGTGGAAGAAAACGACAGAGAAATTCTCCGCCAAACTTCAAGAACAGATACAAGTCTATTTTCAAGAAGAAATCACTCCCCTTCTGATTAAATATGCCATGTTTGATAAGAAACAAAAGAGAGGGTATAAAGAGTCAGCTAAAAACTTAGCGAATTGGCACTATAATGACAAGGAGGATAGCTACATACATCCTGATGGCTGGTGCTATCGTTTTCACCATATCAAGTACCAGAAAACACAGACAGACTTTCAACAGGAAATCAAGGTTTACTACGCTGATGAACCTGAATCAGCCCCTCAAAAGGGATTGTATATGAACGAACGCTATCAAAACTTGAAAGCTAAAGAATGTCAGGCGCTTTTATCTCCCCAAGATAGACAGATTTTCGCTCAACGCAAGATTGATGTGGAACCTGTCTTTGGGCAGATAAAGGCTTGTTTGGGTTACAAGAGATGTAATCTGAGAGGCAAGCGTCAAGTGAGAATTGACATGGGATTGGTACTTATGGCCAATAACCTCCTAAAACATAGTGAAATGAAATAAGAACAGGACAAATCGATAAGGACAGTCAAATCGATTTCTAACAATGTTTTAGAAGTAGAAGTGTACTACTCTAGTTTCAATCTACTATACAATAAGAGAACGACTCAAAATTAAAAAGCTAGAGTTCCGCAATTGGAAATATCTAGCTTTTTTGTGGTTGAGAACTATTTTGTTCCAGACTCTTTATCTTCTATTTAGGACAAGAGTTTTTCTTTGGTCTTTAATGATAAAGAAGGTATCAAAATTTCTAGTCTTCTTTTTTACCTTTAGTAACTACTAATCCTGCACTCAAACCTAGAAGAGCTAAACCTGCTGCTACTGCTGCTTGGCTTGCCGCACTACCTGTATTTGGTAACTGGGCTTTATTAGTTTGACTAGCTTCACTTGAATCAATTGGTTTTGTATCTGCTTTTTCTGACACTTGTGGTTTTTTAGCTTCTTGAGCTACTGGTTTGGTTCCAACCAAGACGATGCGGTCTGTCGGAGCTTCTACCACTTCACGGAGTTTTTCTTCCTTACTTCCATCAGGATTAATCGCTGTAAAGATACGTTCTTTTCCAACTTTTCCTTCTTGTTCTACACGAGTTTCACCTAGATACAGTGTTGAATCTTTTTTCTCAACTGTCTTGTAGGCCAAATCTTTTTCAACAAATTCGAGTTTTGGAAGATCTTCTTGTACAGCAGCAACTGTCTTCTCAGAAACTGGTTTTTCCTTAGTCAAGTGGATACGGTATTCCTTGACTTGTTTTCCACTTTCTGAAACGAGGCGAACAAGTACTGGAAGGCTATCTTCTCCACTATCTACCACAGTTGAAGCTACTTGATTGTTTTCTTCAACTGAGACTTTTGGCCGTTGACCTTTATAGGTAATTTGATAGTCTTGACGATTTTCAGCGAAATCAGCAAGTTCTTTTCCATCTACAAGAATCTTCGATTGCGTACTTTCTTGAGGCAATTCACTCGGTGCAAGGAAGGTCATCTCAATCATCGCAACACCGCTCTTGTCAGCTTTACGCTCCATACGCCATCTCATAGCTTTGGCTTTGACAGCTTTAAATGTTACGTTGATTTCATCACCAGCTGCGATGTCTTTATCCGCACGATAAGGCACAGCTTCCCAATTTTCTGGATTGTTGAATGGATGGTCTGCGTCGTAGGCTTGGTAGTTTGAATAGTAGGTTGGTACTTCAAACTCTGGACCGACATAGCGTTCTAAAACGAGTTTAGTTGGTGCATCCGTACCACTATCTGCAAAGAAACGAAGTTTGGCTTGCGCAACAGTCCGTTCTACAATCTTACCATTTTCACGGAAGATCACACCCGCTGATACTTCTGGATTAGAAGATGGTGTTGGAGACCAGTTTGTCCAACGACGATTTTCTGAATGATCTCCGTCATTGAGATAGTCAACGCGGTCATGAGAGTTTTTATCAATATCATTGGTTGCTGAAGCAAAGGCCTGGTTACTGTTTTCATCATAGTTAGGGTTATCTGAAAGAGCTTCGCCTAGTTTGTCTGTCACTCGTACAGTGACCTCAGCAACAAGATCACTACCAAGGACATGGCCTCGAACGGTAAATTGACCTGCTTTTGTCAGATTTTCTGCTGGAACTTCTTCCCATTCAACTGACAAATCTTTTGTTTCGTAGCCGTCTTTACCTGTGAAGTAAACTGGAACCTTAGTCGGCAATTCAAGTGCTTGACCTACTTGTAGCAAGCGAGCTTGTTTAACCGCAGCAACTGGTTTATGAGAAAGTAAGTTCTTATCCTTAGTGAAGTGCAGACGGTATTCTCCTAAGATGTCGCCATTTTCAGCTTTCGCGATGACACGAACTGGCTCACCTTCACGAACGCTTGGAACGACGGTAGCGAGACCATTGTTGCTAACACTTGCTGTGACTGCCGGAACTTTTCCATCTACAGACTCAAGGTAGTAGTCTGTCAAATCAGGGTTGAAGTTTGCTAAGTCTTTGCCGTCAACTTGGATTCTTGTTTGTCCTTGTTTGGCTGCCGCAACTTGTTTCGCAAAGATTTGTACCTCTGTGATAGACGTTCCACGCTTGTTATCTGCTTTAACCATGCGAATACGAATAGCATAGGTTTCAACTTTATCAAAGCTAAAGTGGTTCATTTCTCCAACCTTGAGTTTAGCAGGGGCTTTTAGATTAGTAACTGGTTTCCAGTTGGCAGAATCATTAAAGACATGGTCCTCATTACCAACAAAACTAGGGTTTTTAGGAGCTGTTGGGACAGTCTTGCCAACATAATACTCAATCACATAAGACTTCGGTGCACCAACTCCATGGTCTTCATGGAATCCGACACTTAGATTATCAACGGAGCGTTTGCTCAAGATACCTGAATCTCCAAACAGAACACCGACTGAAGCTTCTGGATTACTACGATTCCAGTTTGTCCAACGATTGGCTGGTTGGTTATTGTAGGAAATGAGCTTGTCATTAACATTTGAAACTGGGTCGCTTGGATTTGAATCTGAAGCAAAGGCAAGTGGCAATTCTGAACCGGTCCATTGGTCAGAAATGTTTGCACCTTGCTCAGTTTGAGCAGATACGCGAACATGAAGTTTAGTTGTTAATTGAGTACCTTCTAAGCGACCATTAACTGTAAAGACACCTTCCTTAGCGTATTGCTCTGGACGAATCGCATCCCATGCAACCTTAGCTGATGAAACGTGACCTTTTGAATCATATGTCCGAACGCTTTCTGGTAATTGTGGTGCTTCTGCGATTGGAGTTGTCACACTGACTTCTTCAACTGAAACGATACCTTCTACAGAGACTTTTGCACGCGCTTCAAGGTCAATTCCTTCAACTTTACCTAGTACTTCAAATGTTTGATAGGAGTCTAGTTTTTCTTTCGGAATAGCTTGCCAAGTGACTTTATGAGTTTTAGGGAAACCTTTGTCATACTCAACTGTTACTGTTGCTGGAAGACTTGGTTCCTGATGCAAATCTGTCACTACATTTACAGGACGGATGGATTGCGCAATCTTCTTCTCAGTATTGGCTTGGATAGTGAGTTCAACTTGGCCTTTAGCTCCCTCATATTCAGCGTTCAGAGTGACTGCTCCTGGCTTATGCAACTCAAGCATTCCTTTACGAATTGCGACTTCCCCTTCACCACTTGTAGAGAAGGTTACTTTATCAGCTGGTAATACAGCTTGCGTTCCATCTTGATAGTGAGCTCGAACCGACAATTTGACAGTTTGGTCTTCTTTGAGACTGTCAGCTTTTTCCACTTGCAAGCTCAAGTGAGCAATTTTTGGTGCTTCTTCTAGGAATTGAATTGCATAGGTTTGAAGAGGGCCACCATCTTTAGGCTGAACAAATATGCTTGCACGCATGCCGTTTGCTGCGCTTGCTTGAAGAACTGTCACATCAGCATTTTCAGCACTTGCTGTGACTTCTGGCAATTGGGCACCATAAGATAGAGTACGATATTGCATTGGTTGTCGACTAGTAAGACCTGTTACTGCTTCACCTCCAACAGTAACAGTTGGCACTACAGGTGCTGCAGCATTTCCTTCTTCTACCACAAGGGTTGCATGAATAGTTTCTCCAGCTAACTGACCAGTCATTTGAATACGTGATCCAGCTACTGAAAGTTTGGCTTTATCTACTTCCGTAATCTCCCAGCTATCTACTTCGTACTCTTGTACACTTCCATCAGTCAAAACATAAGAAACAGATTTGTCTACAGAATTCAAGTCAGTATTTGGAGCAATACATTTAACTGTTGGTAATTCTTTCGCAATTGCTAGAACCTCGACATGAGCCTCTACCTCACGTCCATTTGCTGTACCTTTAACAGTCACAACTCCTGCTTGACTAACATCGACTTGAGACCAAGTTACTGGAAGTTTTTCACGACTATCATCGCTGTATACAAAACCTACTGTTTTCGGCATTTTTGGTTCTTTACCAATTAATGTACGAACTCTTGCTACTTCTGTCCCCAAAACAGTCTTCTCTTGTCCTTCTTTCTTACCAGTAAAGACAGTGACTTGGTTCGATTTCAAGAGATCAGAGTGGGCAGTAAGGGTGAATTTCCCTGCTTGTTCAGTTGATTTGACAATGGCAACACCTTTACCATTAAATGCTTTACGAATCCAAGAACCATCTGCTTGCGCCTTATAGCGTTCACGGCTGGCTTGTTCTCCGTTATCTACACCGACCAGTTGACCTTGGCCATGCAATTGGAAGCGAACCAGATTATTAGCAGTTGGAACCACATTCCCCTGGCTGTCAACAATTTCATAGTAGATGTAAGTCAAGTCTTTTCCATCTGCTGCAATCGCATGGTCTTCCTTAATAAGACGAACTGCCGCTGGCTTACCAGCAGTCGTAATCTTATCTCGAGCAATTTCCTTGCCAGATTCATCACGAGCAATTGCTTCCAAGGTACCTGGTTGATAGGCAACTTTCCATTCAAGATAAAGTTCATTAGCATTTGCACCTTCTTGGTAAGTCCGCCCATCGCTGGTTTGTTTTTTATTGAAAGTCTTAAGACCAAGAGATTTTCCATTCAAGAACAATTCTACACTAGAAGCATTCGAATAAGCACGAACTGGAATCTTACCTTCTGAGTCAGCTACTTTGGATGCTAATTCTTTGTTTTCCCAGTTCCAGTGAGGAAGAAGGTGTACCATCGGTTTCTTCTTAACAGAAACCCATTGGCTTTGGTAGAGATAGAAGTCATGTTTTGGAATGCCGGCTGTATCTACAATACCAAAGTAAGAGCTCTTAACAGGAGTTTGATTTTGGTTGTGCCATGGTGTAGGTTCACCAATATAGTCCGTACCTGTCCAGATAAACTGTCCAGCATAGCCAGCGTTGTCACGGTCAAAAGTCCATGAAGCGGTTGCTGTTTTCCCCCAACCCACACGATCATTCCCATAGTCAGACTGTTCATAATTACGCTCAGGTCCATTGCTATGTTTCAATTCACGTTCAGGGCGATAGTAACTTCCACGTGTACGGGTAGCTGAAGATGTTTCTGATCCATAAATCAACCATTTTGGATGCTTAGCTCTAAGGGCTTTGTAATTATCTTCAGAATAGTTAAATCCAACAGCATCGAGTTCATCAGCAATTTTCTCATGCCCTCCGCTACCATTACCGAAACGGAATTTATCTGCTCCCATGGTAACATAGCGAGTCTTATCAACATCCTTGATAACCTTGACCAAACGTTTAACAGTTGCTAAAGAGTGGGCATCACCATTAGCTTCACCTATTTCATTACCAATTGACCACATGAAGATAGCAGGGTTGTTTTTGCCTCTTTCGACCATGGTACGTAGGTCAAAATCAGACCATTTTTCACCTTTTCGAGCTTCTGGGTGAGTGGCATCTTTTTCAAAGAAACGTCCATAGTCATAAGGTTTCTTGCCACCATACCAAGTATCAAAGGCCTCTTCCTGAACGAGTAAACCTAGTTCTGCTGCGATTTGCAAGGTTTGCTCACTAGCAGGGTTGTGGGTTGTACGGATGGAGTTAACTCCCATCTCCTTCATTTGTTTGAGACGGCGATATTCTGCTTTATAGTTTTCTTCTGCTCCAAGCGCCCCATGGTCGTGGTGCAAGGATACTCCATGGAATTTAATACGTTCACCATTCAAAGAGAAACCTTCATTTGGAGTCCAGTGATAGTAACGGTAACCAAACAAATCCTTCTTAGCATCAACCAATTGACCGTCACGGTAAACACGCGTAATCAATTCGTACAAGGCAGGTTTGTCATTTAAAACGGTCCAGAGTTTTGGTCTTTCAACTTCTAAAATCGCATCTAGGCTTGTTGATTCATGTGCTTTTAAGGTACGACTCGCTGTACGAACTAAGCCTGTTACAGCATGACCACCTCGTTCAACGATTTGATATTCGGCTACAAGTTCATGGTCTTTGTCGTCCGTATTGACGATTTTGCTGGTCACATGAGTTTCAACCTTGCCATGTTGTTGTTCTTCAAGTTTTGGTGTTAAAATAGTTGTCCCATTTTTCTCAACATGCACCTTATCTGTCACTTGTAAAGTCACATCACGATAGATACCACTTCCTGAATACCAACGGCTACTTGGCTGTTTGTTGACTGCATGGACAGCAATCACATTCTCACGACCATCTTTTTGAAGGTATTTGGTGATATCATATGAGAACTGGTTATAACCATTTGGATAATGCCCCACTAACTGACCATTGACATAAACTTGAGAATCCATGTAGACGCCATCAAAAGTAAGGCGAACATTTTTCTTGAGGTCTTTTTCATCTAGTTTGAAAGTCTTGCGATACCAAGCTTCCCCACCGTTGAGCTGTCCACCTTCATTTTGTGCAGGAGATTCATGATCGAAATCGTTAAAAATACTCCAGTCATACGGTAAATCTAATTTTTTCCACGTAGATACGTCTGCATCAGGTTTAATGGCTTCCTTAGAAGTTGCATTGAGTTTAAAATACCAATTTTGATTAAAATCCACTTTCCTGTCTTCAATCATTTGATTCACTTCTTCATTTGTTACAGCTTTAGCATCTTCCTTGAGCGGTTTTTCTTGATTTGAAGCTTGTGATTCTATCCTTGGAGCTTTTTCTTCCGGTTTAGCAGACACTTTTTCCTCTTTTGGAGTTACGGCTTCATCTTCTTTCTTCTCAGATGCAATAGCCTCAGTTGAACTAGGTTCACTTTGTTCTGTCCTTTCAACTACATTTTTAGTTTCCAAAGCTTTATCAGCCTTTTCTTCTACTATCATTTTTTCCTCTTTAGGTTTCTCAGCAGTATGAGTAATAAGTGTTTCATCCGCATAAACTACAGATTCTCCAGCTATATTTCCTCCTAATAGAACTGCACAAGTCCCAATCATTACTGAGCAAGCTCCCACAGCAAACTTACGAATGCTATAAACTCTTTTCCGATTCCAATGACCTTTCCCCATAAAACTCTCCTTATATTATATTTAGTGCAGTTAGCTACTGCCAAAACCCAAGTAGTATACATGGTATGACAACCTAGTTTCAACAATTTACACTCTGCGAAAATCCAATTCAAACTTCGTCAGCGTCGCCTTGCCGTATGTATGATTACTGACTTCGTCAGTTTCATCTACAACCTCAAAACTGTGTTTTGAGCAACCTGCGGCTAGCTTCCTAGTTTGCTCTTTGATTTTCATTGAGTTTACATTTTATAGGAGTGCATTATTTTGCTTTTGCTGCGTACTCTTCGTTACGTTTGATCATTTGTTTTCTGTACCAAGCAAAGATACCGATATAGAATACAAGGAAGACTACTGCACCAAGGATTGCTTTGATATCACCAGTTGTAGTGTTACCAATTGTCCAACCAAGAAGTTTTTCGATTGGTCCTTCAAGAGTAGAGTGAGTAATCAATTGAGTTTGGCTCACACCTTCTGGGAAGGCACCTACACCTTTAGCAAGTTCTGTTGCAAATGGTGCAATAAGTGTACCTGAAAGAAGGAAGAGTGGCAACAAGAGTGTTCCGAAGATAATCATACGGAGCAATTTACCACGAGTTACAACCAAGAGAGCTGGAGTAACACCCATAGCGATGATACCTGCAAGTGGCAAGATACCATTTCCAACTTTTGAAAGAAGCACTGCTTCAATCAACATGATTGGTGCAAGTACGTTGGCACAAGCCCAGATTTCAGCACGACCAGCGATGAATGGCCAGTCAAGACCGATATTGAATTTACGTCCTTGAAGACGTTTAGTAGCAACGTTTGTAATACCTTGTGATAGTGGTTCTACGGCTGCGATGAACCATGAACCGATAAGTGAGAAGAGTTCCAAAGATACACCGGCAGTCAAACCAAGAGACAACCATCCTTTGATAACAAGACGCCATTTATCTGCATCTGCAACACCTGCAATTGGATGTGGAGTTCCCATAATACCGATAACGATACCAAGGATGAAACCGATGAAGAATTTAGATCCCCAGAAACCGATTTTCTTGTTCAATTTAGCAGCATCAAAGTCATATTTATCAAGGCCTGGGAAGAATTTTTCAAAAATCTTATCCAAAACCATGATAACTGGGTTCATCATGTAGTTCATGTGAGTTGATGTCATTGGTGATGAACTTGGGGCGTTAAGAAGGTCATCAAATGTAGGTTTCATCAAGTCAGAGTTGATAATTTTCAACACACCGACAAGAACGATAGCTGCTGTAGCAATCAAGAGTGAAACCCCTTGACTCACACCATTGTTATCAGCATACCATTTAATCAAGAGACCTGTGATAGACAAGTGCCAGATATCAAAGATATCGACATCAAGTGTATCGGTTTTCTTCATAGCAAGCATCACTACGTTGACAATCAACATGATGAGCAAGAAGTAAAGTGTCCAAGCAGAACCCCAAGTGATTGTTGCAAGTGGTGCCCAACCAACGTCGGTAATACTCAATTGGATACCAGTGTTTTCAACGAATTTTGCAAGTGATGCTGAGAAAGCACCATTTAGCATACCGATGATAGCACCGATACCTGTAAGAGCGATGGCAAGTTTGATACCACCTTCAAGCGCTTTGGAGAATTTCACTCCAAAAAGTAAAGCCAATACTGTCAAAATGATTAACATGATGACAGGTCCACCCATTTCTAAGATGGGATTGAAAACCTTTCCGATTAGGTCAAAGATTGCATCCATAACAGTTCCTCCCTTTTTTATGTTATATGAATGTTAACAAATTAGAATTAGCTTAATCCGTGTTCTTTAATAGCTGCTTCAATATTGTCAAATACTGGAGCGCTCATTGCTGGGATACGGAATAAGATTGGTCCAGCTTCGATAACTGGGATACCTGGTTCAAAACCAAGGTCTGTTGCAGCGATTGGTGTAAAGATATCGTAACCTTTCATAAGGTCTTCGTTTACATCTTTCACCATAACTGCATCACAGTGAACATCGTAACCACGGTTTGAAAGTTCTTCTTCTAGAGCACTTTTAATTTGGTGACTTGAGTTAACACCTGCACCGCAGGCAGCAAGAATTTTAATCATTTAGATTTCCTCCGATTTTATTTTTTAATAGACAAGATTAAGCGGTTGTTTCAGCAATGTAAGCATAAAGTTTTTCTGGTTCGGAAATTTTTGATAGGTCTTCAAGATGTCCATTTCCTGTGAAAAAGTCCATCAACTGAGCCAGAATATTTGTTTGACTTGAACTTGAGTTATTGATGATAAAGAAGAGCAAGGATACTTCTACTTCCTTATCAGGAGCTATCATATTGTGAAAAGTTACTGGTTTTTCTAATCGAACAACCACCACTTTCTCAGCTAGATTATGAACAATATCTGTATGAGGAATCGCTACATTTGGCAAGTCCTTTCCTAGAAATTCCATATCTAAACCAGTTGGAAATGACTTTTCACGCGTGATCAAAGCTTCACGATAAGTTGGAGTGACAATTTCTCGTTCTTCCAATAAAGTTGCAACCTGATCAAAGAGTTGTTCTTGATTATCCGCTTCTAAGCAAAACACAAGGTTTTTGTCAAAGAAATAATCTAATACCATAAGTTTTTCCCTTCTTTCCATTAACTTTATGCCATAAGTATAACACTATATGAAACCGTTGTCAATTACTTTCTGTTCTTTTTTGTCTCTTTTTTTATATTTTTGTTTTGTTTATAGTTTGTTATATAAAAATAAACACACAAACAAATACTCCAAGCATTTTTTCTGTTCTAATACTCAATGAAAATCAAAGAGTAAACTAGGAAGCTAGCCGCAGGTTGCTCAAAACACTGTTTTGAGGTTGTAGATAAGACTGACGAAGTCAGTGATCATATCGTAACCGTCCAATAGACTTCGTTATTGGGCGGTTACGAAAAACTTCCTTCCAAATAAAAAGGAATTAAGCAACCAAACGCTACTTAATTCCTTGAAATTGTCTCATCACCTCTATTAGCCTTTAAATTTTGATAGACTCTATTTTCTAATCAATATGACCAATATTGTCAATACTAACCCTTTCAATCAATTCATTAGTTATCTAAACTAAGTCCATTAATAACTCCAAATAGTATCAATAGTGAAGTAAACTAAATAATTGAGTTATAAATGGCTGTTTTCACAAAACTATGTCATCACCTCACTATCTAATCTCAGTACATAAACCATTTTTTCTATAGCTTTTATCTTAATCTTGATTTTTTTTCTTCAATCCAAGAAAAATTCCTACTATAAACATTATTCCGGCAGCTAATAGTGTCTGGGCTCCGCTTGCTGTTCCAGTTTTTGGCAACTTATTAGGATTGTTAGTAGTTGATTTACTACTGATATTGTTTTTATCAAGAACTGTAGCTGTAACATCCTTAGTTGAATCAGATTTTTGTGAATGATCTTCTCTTTGTAAATCCTCTTTTCTGTGACTTTCATTTAATTGACTATGGTTTACTTGTGGGTTATCTTTCTTTTTCGATACATCAAAAGTAGGTTTATTTTCTTCCTCCTTTTTCTCCTCTATTTTCTTGAATACAGGTTTTATAAAGGTATCTTTTGATAGATTAATAACATAGCCAGCGTCTTTTTTACCTTCGAAACCAGAAATTTCCCAACCATCAAATTGGTATCCTTTTTCTAATTCACCCTTATAAACAGGTAAAATAAAATCTTCTTCCGACACTATCGTTGAACTCATTTCTTTTCCATTTTGAATGGTCACAGTTACCCTATGAGGTTTTAATTCACTTACCTCTCCCGTATCTTTATTTAAAATGAATTCTTTTACGGTTGTATTTCTTGCAAAATCTTTTACAACAATCTTAATGTTTAGTGTCTTGTCTGTTATTTGTTTAATATCATCAAATGATGTATATTCTTTTCCATTTACATAAATATGTTGTTCTTGAATCTCACCATCGAATCCATTATTTCTTTTATCATTGATGTTAAAGACTACAGATTTTCCATCAGCATATTCGATACTAGTATTTCCCTTAGGATCAATGTTTACTTCGGGTTTAACATTATCATATAAAAACTGATAGTGGACTCCAACTGCTTTAGCATTCAAATCGCTATAGCCAGTTTGAAGATAAACATTTCCATCCATATCTGTTACCTTATCTGGAAATCCGTTTGCTTTATAGTCTTTCATTCCCCAGTCCATGATGTCACCGTCTTTAACATTCAACTTAATATTAAAATCTCTAGTGTTATCAATGTGTAAATCTCCGTAGATTAAATAATTATCTACAACCGATTCATTAACTCTCAATTCCCAGTTAAAACCACCCTTATCAGAAATCTTACCTCTTAAATAAAATTCTGGATTTCGTACATAAATTTTATTAGATTTAGATGGATTAAAGTAGTTCTTATCCATTGAAAGGTTTACTGGTTTGGTATCAATAAATAACATGGAGCCATCTTCTTTTATAGCTTCTACATTGGACTTATCCTCTCCAGTGTATTCTTTATCATCCTTACCAAATAATACAAGTTTAGAAGAATCTGTCACAAGATTTCCGTCTTTATCGATAGCTTCCCCTTTATCGTTCATTTTAAATGTAAACACTTGATACCTTATAATGTTAAAGCCGTCCAAAGCCGACATTAATACAGCTTGGGTACTTCTTCCATCTTCAACATTTCTACTATCAGCATAAATTGTTGTTTCTGAAAGGACTCTTAGATTAGGATTGGCCTTTTGTATTTTTGCTATATCTTCCTTGCTATAGACTCCATTTCCTTCTAACATATCCGTTTTTCCAGGATTATAGGTAGTCACTTTTAGTGCATAGCCTTTTCTTAGAATGATGTTATCCTTTAACAGATATTGTTGTTTTTCTGAATCAGAATAGATTTTACCAGATTCCATTTTAGTTAAATTGTCTGGTTTGTTCTTTGAAAGATCTCCTTCTCCTAATTCGATTACATTCCCATAACTTGATACATAGGGATATTCTGCTTTAGTTTCCTTATTTTTTTCAGGCATTCTAATCTTAGTTTCAGCTTTTATTTGATTGTCATCTTTAACAAATAATCTCATATCTCCAGCAAAAGCTAATCCATCTACAATATCATTAATATTAGCGTATAAATCAAATGTCATCGTTTTTGAATGTGAATCATACTTAGTCGCTTTGATTTCTATCGATTTATAGCTATTTCCATAATATACCTTGGCATTTTTAGAAACATTGCTTATCTTTCCAAGAATTTCAAAGTGTCCATCTTTAGATGGGCTTAGAACACCATAAATTTTTGATTTTATTTCGTCAAGTTTTTCAGTTTCATATTGTAAGGCACTACCATCGTCATAAGCAATAATATTTCCCTTATCATCGTATTTATAATCGTATTCCTCTATTCTCTTACCAGTTTCACTTGTAAAATCATCAACTTCTCTAAATTTCTTTTTAATGAGTTTCTTTAGGTCTTTATTTTCAAACTCTCTAATTGTTGAAATAGTTTTATTTATTTCAAGGCTAGCTTCTCCCTCAACTGAACTTTTTTCATCTGGTTTTGAATCTTCATCCTTAGCTTGATTATTATTGGTATTTTCCTCTGGGCTCTTTGCATTTTTGAGTTTATCTTCAGAAATTTCACCAAGTTTTTCATATTTAGAAGCATCTTTGTCAGGATCTACTAGGTAATAAGAAATCATCCCCTTTTCATCAGCATGATTAGCAAATTTAATTCTATGAATCTTTGTGAAATTGCTAGAACCATCTAATGCAATGACTTCAATGATTTTTCCCCTTAAATCTCCCGCACCTTTAATTTCATAAATGGTATTTCCGTCTTTATCAAGTTTTCTATTTCTTCCTTGACCCTCACCTGCGTAAGTTACTTCAAGATTTTTCTCAACCTCTCCATCTTCATTAACAAGAGCGGCGCCAGCATACCAAACTTCGTTCGCAATCTCGTCAAATTTTTCAGGATGTTCTTTTTGATCTCTCGCAAATAGCGTTTCATTCTTATACTGATCTTTTACCTTATGATAAGTATCCTTTGTAATCAACTTAATTTTTTCAGGATTTGAAAAATCAACCGAAACAATCTTAGGGGCGGTGTTATCAATTTTTACAGGAATATAGGAAACCTGCCATGGGTAATCTTTAGTTAATCTATATTTAAATTTATAGAAATATTGACCTTCCGCAATCGGTTCAAATTGTCCTCGTATCTTAGTAGCTGGATCTTGGTTATCCTTACTTTCTGGGGCATTTTCTTCTCTACCTCTTGGGTTATAGATGAGTCCATCCCATTTCAAGTCACCCCAAACTTTTAGTTTGGATGATTTGATACCCTTAGCGTCATTTCCCTTAGAATTTAGAATTCCTCTTATGAAGTGCTCTCTTGATACAACTTTAAGGTCTTTTTGGTTTTCTCCTTCTTTGTTGGTGTTTACAATTGAAATTAGTCCTTCTTCTGCACTTCTTAGAACAAGTGGAGATGGAGTTAGTCCTCTTTCTAGTTGAGCATCTTGAGGATTTCCATTTGAATCTAAAGGATAAATGTTAGCAATCTTAGAACCACTAGTGGATTCTGCATGAACACCTTGGTTGTTAAAGGCAAATAAGTCTGGATCTTGATCTAGAGATGTTCTATTTTTATCTTTTCTATTTTGGATAACTCCTGCTGGATTAAATTTATCTATACCATGTTCTCCACCAATCCCCTTATTTAAGGTTCCTGGAATTTTTGGTTTACCGTCATCATCATAACCTTCCATTGTTTTTGATTTTGATCCTTCTTCCCAAGCCCATTTATCAAGGATTGGTTCGTGGTTCCAATTCCCAGCAAATCCCATTAGGGGCATTGATAAAGATGGTTGGAAGTCGGTTTTCTTGCCATTGGAGCTTAATGCTTCCATTTCTTCTACTGACTCAAAATGAATAAATGATTCTACAAATTTATTTTTATTTTTAGCCTCCCCAACATTTATAACCGCATTTAAATCAAAGCTAGAATTTGCCCCTATAGTGAAAGTGTCATGCTCAAATGTAATATTTGCCCCTTTGACTTTTTCTGGATGAATTTCTGGAACAATTTGCTTACCATCTGGAGATTTTTCATCTTTATATGTTTCATCCAGTTTTAGTCTGTCAGTTAGAGAATCTGTAGTTACCGCTGATGCTGAAACTTTAAAGGTTAAAGGCCTGTTGGATGTATTGTGAAGCTTAATTGTAAAGTATTTTTTATCACCTTTTATTTCTTTAAGAGAAATGGAACCATATGAATTTACCAAACCTTTAGAATCCGTGTTTTTGAAAGTCGCTACAACTTCATTTCTCAAAGCGTTGGCCACATTAATTAGCCCCGCCCCCTGCTGTCTAGGTGATGCAAAGTATTGACTTTTTTCTTTCCAAGAAGTTGCATCCATCATAGGTCTTGCAGTATTTTGTAGGGCTATTTTTGTAAGACTTGTAAGGTCTATTTTATCATCACCTTTAAGATTTTTTAATACGGGTTTTTCAAGCATTTCCTTCAATTTTGGTCGAATCAAAACAGTAGAAGCTGCTACGATTGGAGTCGCCATACTAGTTCCGGACATATAGCCATAAGTTGATTTGCCATTAATAACATTAAGCGTGGATTTAATATTTTTACCAGGTGCTGAAACATCGGGTTTTAAAAGTAAATCTATTCTTGGCCCCCAAGATGTGGATCCTGCTGGAACGATGATATCTTCTTTATAGAGTTCTTTGTCTGTGTCAGGTGCAAACTTAAAGTCAATCTCTTTTTCGTCACCTACATTCGGTTTGTTGGAATTAAAACTTTCCATATCAATTGGATAGTATTGCTCCAATTTATCTTTAAAATCTTCTTTATTATTTCTTTTGACTTCAGTTTTTTTATCAGGATTAATCATGTTCCATAGCTTTACACCATCATCTCCTGAAATTGAAAACACTTGACTTTTAGTACCTTCATCCGCTTCATATCCCATAGCTGGAAGCTCTGTCCAATTATCTCTATTGTAGTAATTTACAGTATTTACAACCATAATGGCGCGTGCACCCTTATCCATAGCTTTTTTAAAAGCATTTTTTAAATCCTTTGTATAAATTCTATCCATTACTGCAATTTTGCCCCTAAGATCCAAACCTATCAAATCTTGGTCTTGCCCCTTGCCTATATATACAAATTTTAATTTACTAGGAGCTTTTGTTCCATCTTCATTTGTTGTGATTTTATTCTTATCGAAAAAGGCCCCTATATTTCTGTATTTAAAACTTTGTCCTCCAATGTTAACCTTATCAAACTCAACTGTTTGATTTTTAGCAGAAGCGACCGCTATCGCATCTTCATGTGCTGCAGTTCGTGTTACATTTCCAGTGTCGGTCATTTTCAGATGATTATTTGCTACTAAATCCCATGAAGAACTTGAAGCAGAAGTCGCATAGTTACCCGTAGCGACAACCATTGGAATGCCTGCTTTTCTTAATGCCCTAATAGCTTGCCAATATTTCTCACCTACAAGACCTGTTCCTGTAAAACCAGATGATACCGAAACAACATCAACGTTGTGTTTGATAGAATCTTCAATAGCATGAAACATTGTTTCATCACCCGCAAACCCAGATCCTGCGTCAGAATACATTTTATAAGAGAAAATTTGTGCATTAGGTGCAATTCCATCTATGCCGTTAAAGTTTTTGATATCTTGTTCAGTATCATTTCCAGCAAGAATCCCTGCAATATGCATCCCATGTGGGTCAAAATAATCCCTTCCATCATCATATTTTTCTACAGTGATTTTGCCACCATTATAATAATTGAACGCATGAGGGATTTTATCACTCAACCAGAAATTTTTATCAGTTCCTTTTAAGTCTTCTTTTTTAAATCTCATTGAGGCTTTAGCATCATCATCGATTCTCATAGCCTTATGCCTATAATCTGTTCCAGTATCGATATTTGAAATGACCATACCTCTACCATCAAAATTTTTCCCAAATGGAGCATTGATAGACTTTAGGTAATCAATAGCTTCCTCAACTCCAATTTCCTTTCTGGCATGATTCATCATGGGTTGGACTTTTTGTGCCCTTTCAACCGATGAAATACCTTCTATTTGTTTAATTTTGTCCAAGTTATCTGGAATTGTTTCTATGGCACTACCGTTAAAAATTCTATCATAAGTATATAAAACTTTTGTATTCTTAAGACTGGATAGTTCCTTGATTGCTTTTTCTCCAGATTCTTTATCTTTAAATTCAGCAATATAGACAACTTTATCTTCTTTTTTGGGATTTTCTGTGTTTTTATTCACAAATGAGTCCGTATGATCTCCTTGGGATTTATTGGAATTTTCTTCATTGCTAGTTTTAGTGTCTATCACAGGAGTTTTACTAACAACTTCTTTTTCCTTAATGACTGCTATTTTCTTCTCTTTAAAATCCTGTGAAGTTTCCATAGCACTATGGATATCTTTATGTTTCTCTTTATTTTCTGTTTCCTTATCTACTACTACTTTTTCTTTATCAGAGATGCTTAAAGCATCTTCAGAGCTAGATGTGTCTGCTAAGACTACCTCATTAGGGGCATAGGCTGCTAAAATAACTGCAGCTGTGGTTAATGACAATACTGTACTTTTTTTCATTTTAATTCCTTACATATTTATATAACTTCCAATAGATAATAAACTTTAACTTTGCTAGCCTTTGTTATAAAAAGTTTTACTAAGTATTATCTAGAAAATAGAGTAGTACATTTATATATAATTGTTATCTCTCTATAAAAACAGTATATCATTTAAAAAAATTTAAGTCAAAAAAATTAACATGCATTAATTTATTTTTTAGCACACGTTAAAAATAAGATTAGTACTCAATGAAAATCAAAGAGCAAACTAGGAAACTAGCCGCAGATTGCTCAAAACACTGTTTTGAGGTTGTGGATAGAACTGACGTAGTCAGCTCAAAACACTGTTTTGAGGTTGTGGATAGAACTGACGAAGTCAGTAACCATACGCACGGCAAGGCGACGTTGACGTGGTTTGAAGAGATTTTCGAAGAGTATAAGTCCAAAACTTTCGTTAACCGGGATACATTATAAGCACATTCATACCATCAAAAATAGTAGCAATAAACTTGAACAACTACCAGAAACACGAAAACAGGCATAATTGATGAAATATCAGCGCTATTAAACAATATAAATAACCGCTAAGAATAAGGCTTAACGGTTATCTTCTACCTATCTATTTTTTCAAATCCTCAGTCGTTTATCTACCTATAACCTAGGCTTTACGAGTGCCTTGCTCTACCAACTAAGCTAAATCGGCGATTACACTTACAGTATAGCACTCTGAGAATAGATGTCAAGTAATATTATTCAAGCTTTTTAATCAAAATCTGACAAGGATTTTGCGGATTCCATAGTTGAAGAAAAATCTCTAACTTTTTAAAGCCAAGACCTCGATAAAAGTCATTTGTTCGATCATAATCTTTATTAGAAGCTTCTGCCACTGTTTTGACCTGCAGATAACCAACTTTTTTACGAGCTTCACTCTCTAAAGTAGCAAGCAATTGGCTCCCAATTTTTCTACCTTGATAAGCTTTTTTACGCCGAGACAATCAATCTCTGCACAATCTTCACTCGAATAGGATAAGCTTACAAATCCAGTCAAATCACTCTCCTGATAGGCGGTCCAAACTTGCAGTGTCGTGGTTCCTTCTATATAGGTTTGTGTGCTTTCTGGGATTCCAAACCATTCTGGCAAATCCTTCAAAATCTCAGCGACAACTGCCTTTTTTGATTTTCATCCTTGACTTCTTCAATTACAAACATCATAAGTTCCTTTCTTGATTTTAGTCTTACTTTAGCTTTTACGAACCCGCACTTTCGTAGGAATCTAAGCCCTTATCCCAAAGTTTAAGGGAAATAACAAAGAAAACCAGAGAAATCAATATCAAACCTCCTACGTTAAAGAACACATCCTTTTCCTGTAAGAAATAGCTAGCTGGATAGTAGGCTGTAAAGGCGAAAGGCACGATAAAGCTAATCAACCAACGAAGAAGAGAATTGTAAATAGAAATCGGATACTTAGCAAAGTCATTGAACATATAGAAGATGTAAATCATGGCGCCTGACTGCTTAGTCCAAAAGGCGATACTGGCTGTTGCGATTTTAAGAGAAGTATAAATCAAGGTCGCAAAAGGAATACAAACTAGGAAAAGCAGGAATTTTGGAAGAGTCCAAACAATGCTGGTCACTGTTGTTCCCAATAAAATACCACCGACTAAGAGTTCACCCAAGGCATCAATCTGAAAGGTTTCAACTAGGATGTGAAAGAGAGGATTGATGGGACGAGTCAGATACTTGTCAAACTCCCCTTTTCGGACTAGGCGTTGCCCTAGTGCCCAGAGATTGTCAAAAAAGAGATGGTCCATTCCCTTGGGAATCAAGGAAAATCCATAAATGAAAGCTATCTCTTGAAAGGTCCAGCCTTCTAGGAATGGAATATGTTGAAAGATGACATTGAGAAACAAGAGATTCAAGCCTTGAGCCAGAAAGACTCCCAAGACACCAACCACAAAATCCACCTTATATTCCATGATTTGTTTGATGTATTGTCTGATAAAAATCAGATGCATTCGTTGATATTTTTTCATACTAACCTCCTTGAATGGTGATAAAGGACTGGACCCGTTTCCAAATCAACTGAGACAATCCCACCATCACTAAGAGCCAGAAGAACTGCAAAAGGAGTGCCTGAAGAATCTGACTGGCATCGTATTTTCCAACAATGATCATAACTGGAGTATAAATCAAGGATGAAAAAGGCAAAAAGGAGAGAATATCTGAAACAACCTTTGGAAAGAATGCCAAGGGAATCAAACTCCCCGACATAAAAGCCACTATGGAAGTCTTAAGTAGGTTGGAACCCCAAAGATTTTTAAACACAAAGGCTGAAAATCCAAAGCAAATATTAAAGAAAAAGTTAATCAGATAGGCGAGCGTTAAGCTAAAAAGATAAAGGACAGTTAATCCTAGCACCTCTACAATACCTTGACCCGATATGATTTTCATCAAGACAATGACACTTAAAAACGGAAGGCCAACGCTGATAAAAATCAACCACTTGGAACCAAGCTCGGTGAAAAGATAGGAGGCCGCAAAATGCACTGGTCGCAACAAACGCATGATAATGGAGCCATCCTTGACCTCCTCCCCAATCATAAAGGACGAATCGGATCTAGTCAGAAGATTGGTCACAAAACTCATGATGATGTAGAGGGTGATATCCGCCATACTGAAGCCCTGAATCAAAGACTCTTGCGAAGAATCAAAGACAGCCTTCCAGAGATAAAAGGCCACAAAAGCCCCCATGACATCGCCAATCCGATAGAGAATAAAGTTGACTCGGTAAGTAATCAACTCCTGAACCCCTGCATTGATAAAGGGTTTATAACGTCTCCACAATTTGATCATCCTAGAGCTCCTTTCGGTAGAAGCGACGGATAATATCCTCAATATCCGTATCCACCATCTTCAAATCGCGGATTTCAAAATCAGACAGGGTTTGCTTGATAATGTCAGCTGACTGGTAGCGAGAACTATCAAATTCAATGTTGAGGCTGTTTCCTTGTCTATCAATGGTCATATCAGACAGACCTTCATAGTGAGAGACGAGATGACTTTGACCTGGTAGCAGTTCAAAAGAGAGAGTCTTCATCTTACCAAAGGTCTCCTTGAGTTGGCTCACCGTTCCATCAAAAATCTCTTGCCCCTTGTCAATCATGAAAATCCGATCACAAAGTTGCTCAATATCACTCAAATCGTGAGTGGTCAAAAGAATGGTAGTTTCTTCCTCTTGATTAATCTGAGTAATTGCCCGACGAATATTATCCTTAACCGAAACGTCCAAACCAATGGTCGGCTCATCTAAAAAAAGAACCTTGGGATTGTGGAGCAAGGAGGCCGCAATATCCGCCCGCATCCGTTGTCCCAGTGAAAGAGTCCGCACGGGATCCTTGATAAAGTCCTTCAAATCCAAGACTTCATTCAAAAAGTCCATGCGCTTATGAAAGAGCGAGTTTGGCACATCATAAATCTCTTTTAAGACAGTGTAGGTCTCTTGCAGAGCCAAATCCCACCATAGCTGGGTGCGTTGTCCAAAGACTACGCCAATATCTTTGACATAATCTTGCCGATTGTCCTGGGGAATCTTGCCGTTAATCCGACAAAAACCAGATGTTGGTTTCAAAATTCCTGTCAGCATTTTAATGGTTGTCGACTTCCCAGCACCATTTGCCCCGATAAATCCTAAAATCTGCCCTTTTGGAATCTCAAAGGTCAAATCCTTGACCGCTTCAAAGGTCTGCTTTTCAGGATGAATAAAGGAGCGCAAAGCCCCCTTCAAGCCCGGTTCCTTAACAATCTTCACAAAATGTTTCTGAAGATGTTCCACTTCTATCATTGCCATATCTATCTCCCTATCGTAAGGAATAGCAACATTGTGTTTTTAACTACAAATATTCTAAATCCTTACTTTCTACACCTTCTACATTTTATTACTACAGAAGGCTTTATACCAACCTATTATAGTCCAATAAAAAACAGAATGCAAGCGTTTACCTATGAATTGTGAAATTAGGATTTCTCTCATAAAATAATACTTTTAATCAAAAATTCTGTTTAATAGTTTAAATTACCAACCTACTCATCTTCTCACCAGAGGGCGGTATTAACTTTGATCATAAAATCGGATACTCCCTCTATCCAGAAAATATGCTCAGAATGATTGTCTCTAAACAATACCTGCTCTTTTACCTCATTCATGAAAAAGAAGTCCATACCCTGAGAATTATCAACTCACGCATCGACTACCTAAACCAACTCGACCACCTCTTTCGTACATGTAGGAAACTATTTTCCTCACAAATAATCTCATTATAAAATCCAATAAATTTTTTTAGCTCACTTGAATATTTTCTTTGTATCGTTTTATCAGCTTCAATCTGATCTAGACTTGTTACCTTGGAACGACTTGAAATAACCTTTATAAAATAACACTTAAGGCTTTCATCATCTCGTATAAATTTTTCAATAGTGATATAAAAAGCTTTCATATTCTGTTTGTAATCAGATATCAATTGATTAATTTTATCATTCTGATGAAGATTCGATACCATAATATATAGCGGATTGAAATAAGATGAGAACAAATCGATTGGGAAAGTAAAATTAATTTCTATAAATGTTTTAGCAATTGTTTCGTACTATTTTAGATTCAGTCTACTATACATAAACTAACCTCCTCATTATTAGCAAGGATTCTACTGATTATAACCTAATTCTTAGACTACTTCAAGACTAACTGTCCAATAATAATCTACAGATAAATCATCCACTCTTAATAAAATTTTATTCAATCCATCTACTCATTCCCAAAAGGTTGCTGTATAATGCAAGACATTTTTCTTACTGATTTTACTTTTCCTTACCCTCAATTTAGTGAGCTAATAAATTATTCTTCTTCAAAAGGTTGAGATTTATCTAGTAACTCTAAAACATTAATGGTAGGTAGCAACATTGCTTCACTGCTATCAATTGCCGAAACTATTGAAACAATAGAACGTAAATAAGGATAAAGAATAGCAGTACCATTTACGTATAGAATATCGGTGATATTTTCATCTATATTTATTTCAAAATATCCTATTACAGTTACAGATATTTTTTTCATGGCATCTTTGTCAACTAAAGAAACACTAAGTTTTACGGCTCCATGACTATAATCATCTGTATGACCAACCTTAACTATGGGATATAATATATCGAAGGTAAATGTGAACAAACTGATTAGGAAATTTAAACCAACTTCTAACAATGTGTTATACTCAATGAAAACCAAAGAGCAAACTAGGAAACTAGCCGCAGGTTGCTCAAAACACTGTTTTGAAGTTATGGATAGAACTGACGTAGTCAGCTCAAAACACTGTTTTGAGGTTGTGGATAGAAC
>ERZ1023510.6-NODE-6-length-124807-cov-89.332403_pt1 | contig 124807 bp, 122 predicted proteins | sample MGYA00380549_ERZ1023510 | MGnify/ENA primary metagenome ERZ1023510 (study PRJEB33173, sample SAMEA4830364) | metagenome | study: EMG produced TPA metagenomics assembly of the PRJEB25223 data set... | reverse complement strand
TTCTATCTGCAACCTCAAAACAGTGTTTTGAGCTGACTTCGTCAGTCTTATCTACAACCTCAAAGCAGTGTTTTGAGCTGACTTCGTCAGTCTTATCTACAACCTCAAAGCTGTGCTTTGAGCTGACTTCGTCAGTCTTATCTACAACCTCAAAGCTGTGCTTTGAGCAACCTACGGCTAGCTTCCTAGTTTGCTCTTTGATTTTCATTGAGTATTACAGTAAACAATTTTTCTAGCTATTGTAACAAAAAAGTCACTCGAAGGCAACTTTTTTCGTCCATAAACTTTCAAAAGAGAATGGCTTATTCAGAACTAAAAGCCGCAGCTTTTTGCATTTGGTAATACTTACCCTTTCTATCCATGAGTTCTTGATGGTTACCATATTCAACAATATCACCATCTACTAAGACAAGAATTAAATCCGCATCCTGAATGGTTGACAAACGGTGAGCAATGATGAAGCTTGTGCGGCCCTTCATGAGTTTTGCAAAGGCATCCTGTACCAGCACTTCTGTCCGTGTATCAATGGAAGAAGTTGCCTCGTCTAAGATAAGAATCTTTGGAATAGCCAGAAAGACTCGGGCTATGGTCAAGAGCTGAGCTTGGCCGACAGAGAGAGATTCTCCAGCATTTTCCAACTTGGTATCGTATCCCTGTGGCAACTGTTGGATGAAAAAGTCTGCATTAGCTGCTTTGGCAGCAGCAATTACTTGCTCTCGACTGGCTTCAGGATTGCCAAAGGCAATATTATCATGAATGGTCCCTTGTGTGAGCCAGGTTTCTTGAAGCACCATACCAAACTGCTGTCTCAATGATACTCGTGTATAATCATAAATGGATTGCCCATCCAGCAAGATATCTCCCGAGCTAATGGGATAAAAACGCATAAGGAGATTGATAAGAGTTGATTTTCCAGCACCTGTCGGACCAACGATGGCTATCTTACTACCAGCTGGAATATCGATAGACAAGTCCTTAATCAAAATTTTTTCAGGATGGTAGCCAAAAGAGACATGTTTAAAGGAAATAGCTCCCTTAACTTGGTCACTGGTCAAGACTTCCTTACCTGTTTCAGCCACTTCAGGGCTATCTAAGACTCCATAGATACGCTCTACGCAAGCCAGAGCACTTTGCAACTCAGCTAGCACTGAAGAAATATCATTAAAGGGCTTGGTGTATTGCTGAACATAGTTCAAAAAAGTCACTAAACGACCGACGGTCAAGGTTGAACCCATCATGATACGATAAGCTCCTACTCCAGCTAAAAGGGCATAAATGAGTGCATTTACAAAGCGAGTCGAAGGATTGACCGTTGAAGAATAAAAGATGGCTGACTGAGAATAGCCTGAGTAGTTGTCATGAGCCTCACGCAATCTTTGGATAAATTCTGTTTGAGCATTGAAGGACTGGATTATAGTCTGCTGGCTAAGCGATTCTTCAATCAACTGAGTCTGAATTCCCCTCGTCTCTGTTTGCTTCTGGAAGAGATGATAGGATCTCTTGGCAATAAAGCGTGAAATCACCATGGACAGTGGCGTCAACAGCAAGACTAAGAGAGTCATGAGGAGATGAATTTGGAGCATGGCTAGAATACTAACCAAAATCATCAAAACACCAATGAAAAATTGGTTAAAAATCATGGTCAAGCCAGCTGCCAACTGTTCGATGTCCATGGTTACACGACTAACCATCTCTCCACTACCTTGCCTATCTACAAAGGCAATCGGTAAACGATGGAGCTTATGGATGATTCGCTCCCGTAAATCTCTGGTATAAGAGAAGATTAGACGATTATAGAGGAGAGGATTGGCCCATTGTACCAGAGTATTTCCTATTACCACCAAGAGCATCTGGAGAAAAATCTGCCAAAAAACTGGTGATGAACCAGCCACTAGGACTTGGTCAATGACCTGCCCAATCAGAATAGGTAGGTAAATTGATAAGCCAACTTGGGCAATAGTTCCTAGAAAGGCTAGGAAAAGGAGGAAGGGATGGTTTGCTAAATCTACGGCTAAACGTTTGAGCGTCTGGTTTACAGTTTGTCGTTTCATTCTAGTCCTCCTTTCCATGTTGGGATGCATTGATTTCACGATAGACTTGGCTGGATTTCATCAAGTCATCGTGCTTGCCAACAGCTAGCAACTCACCTTTTTCCAAGAGGAGAATCTGGTCCGCCATCTGTAAAGTTGAGGTTCGTTGAGAGATCAAAATTAAGCTCGTGTTTGGAAAATTTTCTCTAATAGCTTTCAAGAGCTTGGACTCTGTAATGGTATCCAGTGCCGAGGTTGCATCATCTAGGATGAGAAACGGAGCTTGGCGCAAGACTGCTCGGGCGATAGACAACCTTTGTTTTTGTCCACCTGAGAAATTTCGCCCCCCTGCCTCAACTAGGACATCCAAGAGTCCTTCCTTTTCACTGACAAAATCCTTAGCTTGCGCAATCTCCAAGGCCTGCCAGAGTTTCTGGTCAGATACTTCTTGATTGAAACCTAGAGTCAAGTTGGAACGAATGGTTCCTTTAAAGAGTTCGACCTTTTGAGGTACATAGGCAATCCAAGACCGCCACTGCTCCAAATTAAGAGGACTACGTCCATTTTGATAAAGGTCAATGTTCCCCTTGTCTACTGGATAAAGTCCAAGTAAGAGTTGCACCAAGCTTGATTTACCAGAACCAGTCCCCCCAATGATACCAAGGATTTGTCCTTGAGTCATATCAAAGGAAATGTCTCTCAGAGAAGGCTGGGCCGCATCAGGATAGGTAAAGGTCAATTCTTGGACTTGTAAAACCTTATCTCTGGTAGCTTGCTTTTGTTCTAACTCTGAATGGATATCCTCTGGAGCCTCAACAAAGACTTCCTCGATTCGCTTGGCTGAGATATAGGACTGGTTGAGAGAATTTATCAACATGGCTAGCTTGACCAATTCCACCAAAATCTGTAAGAGGTAATTGATAAGAGCAATGAGAGCACCTTGACTGAGCACTCCTCCTTGAATTGAAATATAGCCTTGCCAGATAATAACGAGAAGAGTTCCATTGACAATCAGATAGGTCAGAGGTGTTAATAAACTAGACCAGAAACCTGTCTTTTCTTGTAATCTAGCATAAACTTGGTTAAGGGTTTGAAAAATCTGTAACTCTCGTTTTTCTTGACCAAAAGCACGAATAACCCGCATCCCTTGCAATTGCTGGCGCGTTTCCTGAACCAGTTGGTCCGTTTTCTTTCTGAGACTACTGTAGAGAGGATTGACCAATCGAGATACCCCTACAATGACAATGGTCAAAATGGCAACCATGACTAAGAACCAGAAAGTCAACTCAGTTGAGATTCGATAAGCCATAAAAATGGCACCAAAAACGATAATGGGCGCTCGCAAAAAGAGACGCAGGAATTGATTGATACCAGTCTGAATCTGGTAGGTATCCGAAGTCAAGCGAGTGACCAAACTAGATGTTGTCAGACGGTCTCTGCTGTCCTTGGGCAAGGAAAGAATATGACGATAAAGATCGTTTGTCAATTCCTTAGCAAAACCTACTGCTGCCTTTGCTGAGTAAAATTGAGCTATCAAGGCCACTAAAACGCCAATTACTGCAAAGATAAGGAGCAGGCCAATCTGCATCCAGAGATGACCTTGATCTCCCTGAGGTAAAGATTGGTCAACAATCCCAGCAATCACCATTGGAAGCAAGAGCTCAAAAACAGCTTCTAACAGCTTGAACAAGGGGGCTAAAATTGATTCCTTGATGTAGGGTTTGAAGTAAGATAATAGGTGTTTCATAAATCCCTTCTATTCATATTCTAGAAATGAAGAAAGTGGGAAGCCCCACTCTCTGTTTTATTTGTTTAAGTAAGGCAATAGATAGCCATATCCTGCTTTTTCCATCTCATCCTTGGCCACAAAGCGTAAAGAAGCAGAATTGATACAGTAACGGAGGCCGCCTAACTCCCGCGGTCCATCTGTGAAAACATGACCCAAGTGAGCACTGCCTGAACGAGAACGAACTTCAATTCGCTCCATTCCATGGCTCAGATCCTTGTAATAATGAATCAACTCTTTGGAAATCGGACGGCTAAAACTTGGCCAACCACAACCTGAAGCAAACTTATCCTTGGCAAAAAAGAGTGGCTCACCTGTCGTAATATCTACATAAATCCCCTCTTCAAAGGTTTGGTCATAGGCATTGGTAAATGGAGCTTCTGTAGCAGCTTCTTGTGTGACACGATAAGACTCTTCAGATAGACTGGCCTTCAACACCTCTTGACTAGGCTTTTCATAGTTTGCTGCATCAATCAATGGCTTATCAGCATCGGTCACATCGATATGACAGTAACCTGAAGGATTCTTCCTGAGATAATCTTGGTGGTAGTCTTCAGCCAGAATGTAGTGGCGTAATTGCTCCACTTCTACTGCAATCTTTCGACCCAGCATGCGTTCCTGCTCCTGTACCACTGTGTAGATAGCTGGCAAATCTGCTTCATCCTGATAATAAATCCCAGTTCGATATTGGCGACCACGGTCATTCCCTTGTTGATTGATAGATAGAGGATCGATAACTCGGAAATAATAAAGTAAAATCTCTCTGAGTGACACTTCCTTCTCATCGTAAATCACTTGGACCGTTTCTGCATGGTCTGTTTCCTTGATCAACTGGTAATTGGTCGTTTCGACTTGACCATTAGCGTAGCCAACACTGGTTTCTAGCACTCCAGAAATGCGTGAAAAATATTCCTCTAGGCCCCAAAAACAACCACCTGCTAGATAAATTTCTGCCATTTTTATTTCTCCTTTATCACGTTTTTAACTAATACTCTTCGAAAATCTCTTCAAACCACGTCAGCGTCACCTTACCGTATATATGTTACTGACTTCGTCAGTTCTATCTGCAACCTCAAAACAGTGTCTTGAGCTGACGTCGTCAGTTCTATCCACAACCTCAAAACACTGTTTTGAGCAGCCTGCGGCTAGCTTCCTAGTTTGCTCTTTGATTTTCATTGAGTATAAACTTCTTTTCACAAAAAGGATATGAACCCCTCTGGTCAAGAGTTTCCCCATCCTATATTCTATTCTTTATTTTGCTTCTACACGGACACCTTGGGTATCAACTCTCAAGTCATGCAGTTTTCCTTTGAAAGGTTGCTTTTCCAATTCTGCCTTAATTGTTGGCATCTTGTCATGAGAAGCCAGAACCATAACTGTCGGCCCAGCACCAGAAAGGTAGGTTGCATAGGCCCCATTTTCTTTGGTCACTTGCTTAATCATCGCAAATTCTCTTACCAAGTCCTGACGATAGCGCTCATGGAAGAGGTCTCCCTCGATTGCTTGCCCAGCGGTCACCATGTCTCCTGCCAACAAGGCAGCAACCGCTACATTGGCGATAGAACTTGCAGCAACAGCTTCCTTATAAGACAATTTTTTAGGCAAGACACTACGGCTGTCGCGAGTACGTAATTCATAGTTTGGAATGTAAGCTAGAAAATCACACTCTGGAAAGTCTGCTACGATAGCAGAGACTTGCCCTTCAACAGAACTTGCAATAACGAGATTACCATAAATGGCTGGAGCCACATTGTCAGGATGCCCTTCAATCTTGGTCGCTAACTGCAATTTTTCATGGTCTGATAAGTTGAGTTGACCCAGTTGGTTGGCTAGTTCAATCCCAGCAACGATAACCGAGCTGGAAGAACCCAAACCGCGCGCCAAAGGGACATCACTGGTCATTTTCAAGCGTCTTGGTTGCAAGTCTGGTACAATTTGCAAAGCGATTTTGAGCAAGAGATTACGCTCATCATGTGGAATCCATTTGCCAATCTGGTGTTCAATCAGCCACTCATCTCGTTCTTCGCAGACCTCAATTTGAAGATACTTGGTTACAGCTACACCGACCGAGTCAAAACCTGGCCCGATATTGGCACTGGTTGCAGGTACAATAATCTTCATCTTATTCTCCTAGCACCTTGAAGGTATTCAAGAGGTCGAATTCTGAAACCTTCTTCAATTCAGCTGAGACATTTTCAAGCTGGGCTTTATTAATCTTGTGTGTGATGATAACGACACGCGCCTTGTCACCCTCTTTGCCATCTTGAAGGATTTGCTTAAAGGAAATATCTTGAGCATTGAAGATTTCAGCCAACTTCAAGACCTGACCTTTTGAGTCTGGAGCCAAGATTGAGAAATAGTAGTTTGCTTTGACATCTTCAGGATTTGCCAAGACCAAGTCACGGCTATATTCGTTGAAGTCTTTGCCAATGGTACCATCATTCAAACGACGAACGATACGGACAATATCAGCTACAACACTTGTTGCAGTTGGTTTTTGACCCGCACCTGGTCCGTAGTACATAGACTCACCAATACCGATAGATTCTACAAAGACAGCGTTCATTACGCCATTCACACTAGCAAGTGGGTGCGCTTTAGGTAGGAAGGTTGGAGTCACTTCTGCAGCAATACCTGAAGAAGTTTCCTCAATAGAACCAACCAATTTCACTACGTAACCAAGCTCTTGAGCTACAGCTACGTCTTCTGGTGTGATATTGCGGATTCCCTTGTGGGCTACATCATCAAAGGCAATCTTCATGCCAAAGGCAAATTGGCTCAAAATAACCATCTTGTAGGCTGCATCAATCCCATCTACGTCATTCGTCGGATCGCTTTCTGCAAATCCTAGACGTTGTGCTTCCGCAAGAGCATCATCGTAAGACCAGCCTTCTTCCACCATCTTGGTCACCATGAAGTTGGAAGTTCCGTTGACTACTCCAAGCACGCGCGTAAGTTTATCAGAAGCCAAGGAATTTGCTAAAGTACGAAGAATTGGAATCCCACCAGCAACTGCTGCTTCGTAGTAAAGTGCTACCTTGTTAGCTTGAGCGATTTCTAGCAATTCTGCGCCATGGACAGCTAAAAGGTCCTTGTTAGCAGTAACAACGTGTTTTCCAGCTTCCAAGGCACGAGTGATAAAGGTTTTAGCAGGCTCAATACGCCCCATCAATTCCACTACGATAGTAATATCCTGGTCTGATAAAATATCATCCACATTGGTTACAAAGTTAAAGTCATTCCCTGCTGCAAGCAAGCGATTTTTTTCATCTTCATCCTTGACCAATACCTTAGCAACTTTGATATCTGAATGTGCTGATTGATTGATTTTTCCTCCATTTTCCTTTAGGAGGAAAGGCACACCACTTGCAACGGTACCAAATCCTAGTAAAGCAATTTTAACTGTCATCTTTATCTCCTCGAAATTTTCTAATATAGCCATTATAACAGAATTTTGTGAAAATTCCTATTATAGTAAATCACTATTTCAGTATAAAAAGAAAAAACGAATCAGACGATTCGCTCTTCTTAAAATCTGAAAATAGCTTTCCAGAAAGGATTAGCCGATTTTTTGCAGATTGAGCACTGCATCGTGACTCATCAAGACTTGACCATACTCTTGTAAGACTGAGCGACTGATATCACTATCGTCTGCAAACTCACGCATACGGGCCAACAGCCAAGCTGGATATGGGCTTGGATGATTTTCAATATCCACTAAAATGGTCAAATAATAGCGCTCGTTCATTTTGTAGAGTTCAGAAGTTTCCATTTCAAAAGTCACTGTCTTGGCAAAAGCTACCAAGTCAGCCAACTTAGCAAAAGAAAGGATGTAGTAGATGTAAGGTTCTTTCTTACTCTCAGCTTCTTGTTCAGCCTGCTCTTGCTCTTCTTCCTTGGCTTCAACTTGCTCAAGAGATTGAATGGCTTCGATATCATCCTTGGTTTTGTCTGCGATGCTTTTTTCCAGGGTTTTGATAAATTCATCTGGAGACATTTGAGCCAATTCTTCCATATCTGGCAAATCCGATAAGTCTTCAAAATCTAGATTTTGGTCAATCTTTGACTTGGTCACAAAGACATCTACCTTATCAGGTTTTGGAGTCACACGGAAGCTCAACATGCCTGTATCCAGAAAGCTATCAGGCATCTCTAGCTCATCCAAGATAGCATAAAAGAACTCTTCTGTTTTTTCTTGAGGAACGAGAAAGTCAGCAATCTCCATTCCACGATCCATCAAATCCTCTAAAGACATCGTGATTTTTAAAGTTGTATCACTAATTTGTTTCATTTTCATTGCTAGTAACCTCATACTTTCAGTTCTATCTATTATACTAGATTTTTACGATTTTATCAAAAGAAGGCTCCTCTATACGGATAGATTTTCCCTAGGATCTTTCTATAGGAGACTCCAAGAGAAAATTTCTGCAGACAGATAGAAAAAGCCTTCAAAATCGGCTAAGAGCCGATTTTGAAGACCTTATACATCAGAATACTTATAATTTAAAGGTTGCTACACCGAGGATAGAACGATTTAAGTTTCTGAGAATTTGAAGACTTTGCTCAAATTTCTTATAACGAGTCACTCCGTACTCTTCAACAAGAAGGACTGTATCTCTTTCCAAAAGAGATGATACATCCTGCAAATCTACAAAATGCATTCCTTTTAAAGCTTCTTGACTCTGTTTCAATTTATCTAGGATAGCTTTATTTGAGCTAACGATGGTCAATTCCTGTCCAGTATTTTTGTATGACAAAACATCTGCTAGGTTAGCAATTGTTGTAATCTCTGTTACAAAATCAATTTGATACTGAGAAAAATCACCTACTCTATTGATTGTTGGATTAAAGAGATAAACTAACACATTTCCCATCACAACCAAAATCACACAAACCACTCCAATAACAACTAAACGAAGAATCAGATTTTTCACATTTAAGCCAAGCGCTGTTTCACCATTTGCGTTCAATTCTTTAGAGTTGATGGTTTCCAGTTTTTCAATTTTCACATTTGCATAAGCATGTTTAAATTTCTCAATCAACCCATCAATTTTTTTCTCTAACAAGTCATTGGCATCTTTACTTGATGTCAAAATTTTCACACCAACCCCTGCATCGTCAATCATATAGTAGACGGTCAATTTTTTCCACCAATAGTCATTCGTTGAATTTTTCAAGGTTGTTTCCGTCGTGTCTAATTCACTGGCAATTTTTTTCAACTCACTGGGTTCTACATCATTGAAAAGATAAGCTCCATTCAAATTACCATCAATCAATTTCCCATAAAAATCACTATAACCACCAATTTGATGATTCAAAATCGTTTTGGCCGAATCTTCTGGAGGAGTGATTTTATAGATAAGATAAGTTGAATAACTTGTTGTATCTTTGACAGTGTTTTTATTCCTAACTGCTTTAATTGTAAATGGTACAGCAATGAGAGCAAATAAAGCGATGAGAGCTAAAATATTTGCTTTTCGTTTTTTATAAAGATTTGCAAACAAATCAGCTACTGAATAATGTTCAAACATGATTTTTTTCTCCTTTGTTTAGTAGATACTAGTTTTCCTTTGTAAGCATTTTTGCTACAAATATAATCACAAGAACAATTCCCCAGAATTGCATTGTAAATAAATTGAAGAAACTTTCTGAAAAGCTGCTTCTTGGCATAAAGAATAGATTATTCAAGATGAGTAGGGATAAAGCAAATAGGATTGTCCTTGAGCGATAGGCTACTTGCAGCATGGCTATAAATAATACGCCGAGTAAGAAACTAAGCAGAAAGACTCCAATCATACCATAGTCGGTATACAACTCCATGATATAACTACTTCCGATACCATGCCCTTTCAGGTATTCCTTGTTCAAGACAAGATAGGATAGATTGTGGGCATAACTATTACTATCAATAGCTAGTTCCACACTATTGGTTGTATGTTCAAAGGCTTTTCCTCCGAAAATGGCTCCCAAACTCCCCCTTGCAAAATAATCAAGAACAGGACCAAAAGTAAAATTACGGAAATCTCGGTAAGGGAGGCTACTGTTAAATAGAAAACCTCGAGCCAGAACACCAAAACTAGTCCCTTGTTTATAGATAAAGTCAAGTAAGATATCCCAGAAACCTGTATGGGAAACTTGGACATTATCCCGTACATAATTGAGTACTCCCATCGCTAACATGAGAATAGGAGAACCTACAAAAATCGCTAACTTTTCTTTAAACCCAATCCATTTTCCTTTTTCAGCTTGCTCCCGCATAAAGTAATAAACAAAAGCAAATAAAATACTTAAAATAAAGGGATTTCGTGTCCCAATTGCCAAATGAATAGTGTTAGCTGCAATAAAGGAGACAAGCACTGCTGTGGCCTGCAATTTCTTTGGCTTGGTTGCCAGATACATACACATTGCATAGACCGTAAAGGTAGACAAAATGTAGGTAAAATAAGGCAGTTTACTTTCAAAATTTGCATAGTAGGCATAGTAGGAAGTCTGCAAACGATACAAGAGCCGTTCAAATAACCGAATGAAATAGAAAGGATAAGTTAGAAGAAAAACTCCTAGTGATACAAAGCGTAACCGCTTGATATAAACCTCTTTTAGAGAATTTCCTATATTTGCTACTTTTATTTTCTTCCTAGCTATGAAGTAACGAGCCAGGACGCCTCCTGTTGTCAAGCCCAGAATCGAAACCATGACAACTATAAAGGCAAAACGATAGGCTATTGGATGATAGGTATCCAAAGCACCATCCCTAAAATAATCAATGGTCGGTCTTGATACCAGAAATACAAAAATGGTTAAATAGAAAATAAAATGGATTAAGTAATACTTGATATCATTCCAACAAGCAATCAAGCTACTAACCAACAAGAACAATAAAGTAGAAAGTAAGCTAACATTATTATTATTAAACAGATACACAATTCCACTTACTAGCGTCAAGGCATAACTGACTATGGTCAAACTAAATAATAATCGTTTCCCATCAATCACTTGGTCACCCCCGTTCTAATGTAATTTTTTAGATTTTTCAATATTTTTCAGTAATAAGAATCGGTATAAGGAAATATTTATGAATAGGGCCAAAGCACTAATTCTTCTCCCCTTACGGAAAATTGAATTCCTAGAAATAGCAAAGGCATGGCCTTTTAAAAAACGATGAATCTGAGAATAGGCTTCAAACTGTTTATACTGATCATCTAGCAACATCTTATCCAGAATAAAGAAGTGGGCATAGGCCAATCTGAAAAAAGCGACCTCTTTCAAGTCAGGATAGTTTTTCACAACTTCATTATAAAACTTTTGGTAGATATCAATATAGGCTAAATCCTTCTCTGCATAGGGTTTGGTCGTAATACTATCCCCTCTATGGAAATAGTAATAATAGGGTTTAGTATTAACCACATACTTCTTGGCCAACTTGATTAAATCAAAATGGTAATAGGCATCTTCGTAAATCAACCCCTTAGGAAAGGATAGGTCAGTTGCAATCTGTCTCTTGATTAGCTTATTGCAAATCGTCCCAGGTATTTTTTCACCTATGAGGTATTCCTTTAGAAATGTTTGAGAATCACAGACAAAATAGTCATCCTGATTGGCTGACTGTGGGCTTTCATCATTAGCATAGACATTCATGACACCACAGCTCGAAACATCCGCATCTTCTTGAACTAATTGCTCATATAAGCTCTGAATCATTTCTGGATGGATATAATCATCTGAGTCAATAAAAATCAGATAATCCCCGTGAGCCTGCTTCATCCCATCATTTCGTGCTTGCGACAATCCTTCGTTCTTTTTATGAAGCACTGACACCCTGTCATCTTGTTCAGCGATTGAATCACACAAGCGACCACTTTCATCTGTTGCACCATCATCAACAAGAATAATTTCCAGATTTTGATAGGTCTGCTTCTGAATGGAAGCTATCGATTTTTCTAGGTACTGCGCCACATTATAGACTGGCACAATCACACTAATTAATGCAGTTTCCATGCTACTCCTCTAATAGTTTTTCTACTTGTTCGATTTGTTTTGTAATTGTAAATTGTTGAATGAATTGGCTAGCCTCATCGACATCAAAGTTTGAGGCAGAAGTCATGTAATTAGTAATCGCCTGAGCTGCCTCTTGATTGCTCTCAATGATTTGTCCAAATCGTCCTTCTTGGGATAATTCCTCAGCCCCTCCAACGTCCGTAGAGATAAAAGGGAGTCCCAGACTCAAGGCCTCCACATACACTCCAGGAAAACCTTCTTGTTTAGACATAGACAAAAGAACTTTCGTCTGAGATAGATACTGATAAGGATTTTTTTGATAACCAAGGAAATGTACATAGTCCTCAATCCCATACTCTTTGACTCGTTTTTTCAGTTCCTCTTCCATATCACCAGCCCCGATAAAATAGAGATGATAGTTTTTTCCCTCTTGGTGTAATAATCGTATCACTTCCACTACACGGTCAGAACCCTTATTTTCCTCAATCCGTCCGATAGTACAGATACTTTGAGGAGCAATCTCGATATCGATCTTCTCTTGAGATTTTTCTAGAATAGTCTGAAAATCATATCCATTGTAGATTGTCTGTAATTTAGAAGCATAATCTGGATAAACTTCCTTGATAGAATTGCTGGTCTTTTTTGAAATCCCTACAATTGTATTCGCAGCATCCAACTGGCTTCTATGTGATTCTCTTTTAGAGCTATCCTTAAGAAGTTCTTCAATACTTCCATGAATCCAAGATATCTTCTTGACTTCTCTTCTTTTAGAGAACAACAGTGGTGGATTCATAATGGTAAAAGAAACTTCAACATCATAATCATCTTTTACAAGCAAACGACGAGCCAGTCTTGGAAAATAAATTCTCATTCTCCACAAAAAAGCTCGTAACCATCTGGTTTGGCGATAATCTTGAAGGGATTTTAAAATGCGTACATGCTTTGGAACAGATTCATATCCCTTGTCAAAGTGCTCCATTTCAAGAATATCAATATCATACTTTTCTGGATCCAGATTTGAAACAATGGTTGATAGAATCTTCTCTGCACCACCTCCAAGAGAAAAAGACCACATAAAAAATAAGATTTTTTTCTTAGCCACCATATTCTCCCTTGTATTCTGTATAAGACTTATCCATATCAGCGATGACAACATCATGATGCGGTACCTGCTTGTCTGCTGGTGGAGGCGTCATATAATCCCCAAAAGCAGTTCTGAGATAGACATCATAGCCGATTGGAATAGGCATCTTTGTTCCTTCAAATGGCAAGAAAAGATTGTCTTCAAAAGATGTGATTGGGTACTTGTTTCTCATGTAGCCAGGACCTGAGCATAATTCTGTAATGCCATCACAATCAGCCAAATCATACTTAGTCATTTCTTTCTCAGCTTTTTTCCAGATGCGATAACGGAGAGATTTTGGAGTCAAACCCAGTAAAATGCGACTTCCCCATTTCATGAGAGCACCATGCTTTTCTGGAATAGTTTGCGCACAAAAGAGTGAATAAATCAAGGCCCAACGAACCTGTTTTTTCCGCTCAGCTGGATCTTTCGGATAATAATCCAAAGGCAAAACATCCAAGGCCAGACCATGTGGCAAATCCAAATCCTGCTGATAAGGCTTGATACAGGTGGTTTCCTTGTCACGAATGGTAATAAAAAGATTACGATCAACAAAATCCTTGTAACTCTTTGACAAGAAATAACGTTCATCTGCATAACGAGGCCATAATTCTGCTAATTTCTCATAATCTTTACGAGGCATAAAAAAGTCTAGGTCGTCGTCCCAAGGAATGAACCCCTTGTTTCGAAGGGCACCAATAGCGCCTCCCCCACAGAGATAGCAAAGTAAATCATGTTCCTTGCAAAAGGCCACAAAATATTCAGCCATCTCCAGACTACGAGCCTGAATTGCTTTTAAATCAGTCATATTGTTCATTATTCTTTCTATCGTATCGTTTCATTATACCACAAACAAGGGGTGAAAATCTATTGCAGACTGTAAAAAATCAAAGCCTGACTGCTATCCAAATAGCTATCAAACTTTGATTTTTCTGTCTTATACTCTTCGAAAATCTCTTCAAACCACGTCAGCTTCACCTTGCCGTAGGTATAGGTAACTGACTTCGTCAGTCTTATCTACAACCTCAAAACTGTGTTTTTAGCAGCCTGCGGCTAGCTTCCTAGTTTGCACTTTGATTTTCATTGAGTATTATCTTATCTCAAGCCCATTTGAGCGAGCTTGGTTTGATATTTGTTTTGATCAACCAGCAAGCCCAAGCCTCCATAAACATCATAGGCATCTACCCAGTCACCCAGTTCTGGAATCGTCAATTTTTCAATACCATTTTTTGCTCCATCCAAAACAGATAAACCGTTTGTTAGGAGGAAAGTATAAGGTACGTTGGTTGAGGTCATAGCAAAAACCTTTCCAAGAGCTTCAGAACCAGTGAAAAGTTTAGTGGGATCTTTAATTTGCTCTAAAATTGCTGTTAAAACTTGTTGCTGTCTTTTTGTACGGCCGTAATCCGCCTCATCATCATCACGGAAACGAGCATAATTGAGCAGGGTCGAGCCATTCATCTGCTGTTTTCCGACTTTAATGGTTTGGGTTGGAGACTCAGTCTCGGTAGCATATAAATCATCTCCGACTGTAGCTTCTGTTAGGGGACGCCCATTCAATGTTGAAAATTGAGCATCAATCGTCACCCCATCAGGGAAAAGCGTGTCAATCGCTGTGGCAAAGGCCTGGAAATCAACCAAAGCGTAGTACTTAATGTCCAAGTCAAAATTATCTTTCAAGACTTGACGAACCATTTCTGCCCCTTTTTGCCCCTCTTGTTCTCCTAACTCGTAGGCTACGTTTAACTTGTTATCTGTCTGTTTTCTACCGTTAATCACTTGACTATAACCATCTATATAGACCAAATTATCACGCATGAAACTGACTAGCTTCATTTTCTTATCTGAGCCCCCGACATTTAATACCATAATAGAGTCAGTTCGTGTCTCAACACTGTTCTGGCCGATTCGACCATCAGTACCCATGATTAAAATATTAACTCCATCTCTAGTGTCCTGACCATTAAAGACTTCTACTTGAGCTGCCCGGGCATCAGCAGTTTTCTTTGCGCTAGCATCTTGGTAACCACGCAAAAACATGAATACCATGGCCAAAGCCACACAGACCAAAAGTGAAAAAATCACCATAAAAATTCGTTTAAGACGGAGCTTCCGTCTTTTCTTTTTTGGAGGGAAAGAGAGTGCTTGTGATTTGGATTGTGAGCGACTCCGGTTCGCATAGCTTGGTAAGTCAACCTGCTCTTCTCTTTCTTGTTCCAAGCTAGAGCTACTATTTCCCCTAGCAAGAGTTAGCTTTTCTTGCAAATAGGCAAACTCATTTTTTTCTCTCTCATTGAGGTAGTGAATATTTTTTAGCAAATAATCATAACGCAACTGCTCATGATGACTTAAGGGATTTTCTTTACTCATCTTCTCTCCTTTCCATGGTCTGATATTGGATAAATAGGATAGGCACCCAGAATTTTATACTGGATTCCAATCGCTTCTAATTCTTTTTGGGCAAAGTGGACCAAGTCCTTATCGGTATAATCCACATCGATAATGAAAAAGTATTCACCCAGTGCTGTCTTGAGTGGACGACTTTCAATTTTTGTCAAGTCAATTCCTCGCCAAGCAAAGGTCGACAGGGCCTTATAAAGTGCACCTGGAAGGTTGTCAGGTAATGTCAAGGCCAAACTCATCTTTTCAGTTTGTGCTTGCAAGGGAATACTAGGCTTTTCAGCTCCTAGAAGCCAGAAACGTGTGAAATTGGCTTCCATTTCCTGAATATCCTCGGCAATCAGTTCCAATCCATATTCTTCAGCAGAACTTCTAGGTGCAACTGCTGCAAAGGGCTGATCTGGATGTTCGGAAATAAAACGGGCCGCATAAGCTGTACTAGCTGTTACCTCGATTTGAGCCTCTGGATATTGTTCATCGATGAATTTCTTTCCTTGAGCCAAGGCCTGTGGATGTGAAAAAATCTTTTCAATCTTAGTATGGCCTGGAACCACCATCAACTGCTGATGAATAGGCTGAACGATTTCTGCTACTGCTTGGATGTGAGCCTGATGAAAAAGATAGTCCAAGGTTTCATGAATACTACCCTCAATAGAATTTTCAACTGGCACCACAGAATAGTCCACTAATCCTTGCTCATAAGCCTTGATGACATCTGTAATGTTGGCAAAAGCCTGCAATTCCTCATGAGGAAAAGCTGTCTGCACAACGTGGTGTGAAAATGATCCCTTGGGACCTAGATAAGCAATTTTCATCTTAGTTCCTCTATAATTTCCTCTGGGCTTAGCTTGGTCACATCCAAAACCCGACTAGCCACTTCCTCATACCAAGCCTGTCTTTCTTGAAAAATAGCTACTAGTTCTTCCTTGCTATTATTTAGAAAAAGCGGTCGCTGATTGTCCTTATCAGCTACGATACGTAGGTAGAGGGTTTCAAAATCTGCTTTCAGGTAGATGTTATCTGTATTAGTCTTGAGTAAGTCACGATTTCTCTGAGAAATAACCACTCCTCCTCCAGTTGACACGACTTGGTCTGTTTGTAGTAAATCAGCTAGGACTTCTGATTCTACCTGACGAAAGGCTGCTTCTCCCTTTTCAGCGAAAAAATTCGCAATGGACATACCTAGGCGCTTCTCAATCAGAGCATCCATATCAAGGTAATTAGGGTCCAAGCCTCTTGCAATAGTCGATTTTCCAGCCCCCATAAACCCTAATAACACCTTAGCCATGAATCAAGCTCTCCAAATCATCAAAGAAACTAGGATAGCTGGTATTGATGGCTTCTGCACGGTCAAGCTCCACCTCTCCATCTGCAACCAATAGGGCTGCGATAGCTGTCATCATGCCGATACGGTGGTCACCAAACGTATTGACTCTAGCACCGTGAAGAGCTGATTTTCCTTTGATAATCATCCCATCTGCCGTAGGAGTAATATCTGCTCCCATACTATTTAAGGCGTCTGCCACAACCTGAATACGGTCTGTTTCCTTGACCTTGAGCTCCTCAGCATCCTTGATAACTGTTACACCTTGGGCTTGAGTCGCAAGCAGGGCAATAATGGGCAATTCATCAATCAATCGTGGAATCAAAGCGCCACCAATCTCTGTTCCTTTCAAGTCAGAAGACTCAACAGTCAAGGTAGAAGATTTAGCGACTGGATCGATTTCAGTTATTTCCAATTTTCCACCCATGGCACGAATGACATCAATAATACCGGTGCGAGTTTCGTTGATCCCCACATTCTGCAGCACTAGACGAGAATTTGGAACAATCAAACCTGCGACTAACCAAAAGGCTGCACTGGAAATATCTCCTGGTACGACCACCTTCTGTCCTGTCAATTTTTGTGGCCCTTGGACTGTGATTTTCTTACCGTCCACACTTAAATGACCACCAAATTGTTTCAACATATCTTCAGTATGATTACGGGTGCACTCTTTTTCGATAATAACTGACTCCCCCTTAGCTTGTAAGGCTGCAAACATCAAGGCTGACTTGACTTGGGCAGAGGCAATTGGCAACTCATAATGAATAGGTCTTAGGTTTTTCGTCCCTTTTAAGCGAAGGGGAGGCAAGTCTCGTTCAGTTTGCCCTGAAATGCTGACGCCCATTTTTTTCAGTGGAAGGGTCACACGGTCCATAGGACGTTTGGAAAGACTATCATCTCCAAACATCTCTACTTCGAAATCTGCACCAGCAAGGACACCTGAAATCAGGCGAATCGAGGTGCCAGAATTTCCCATATTAAGGGCATTTTGTGGCGCTTTTAAGCCAGCCATGCCTACACCTTGAATGGTAATAACCCCATCTTTATCCTCAATTTCAACACCAAGGTCACGAAAAACCTGCATGGTCGAAAGAACGTCTTCACCTCGCAGAATATCATAAACCTTGGTCTCACCCTCAGCCAAACTTCCAAAGATAATGGAACGGTGGCTGATAGACTTGTCACCTGGGACGCGGATACTACCATGTAAATGGCGAATGTTTGTTTTTAGTTTCATACTGGACCTCATACTTGCAATACTTTTACCTATTTTATCATAAAAAGCCAGAAATTCCTTAAAAATTCCTGACTTTAGGATAGTTCTTTTCTTATTTCAGCAATTCTGAAACTGGTTCAAAAACAATTTTTTCAATGTCAGAAAGGTAAATGGCCAATTGTTGTTGCTTGGTAAAGAATTCTGACAAGAGGCTATTTCCTTGAATCTGTTTACCAAAGCCTTCCATCTTAGCTTGGAAGGACGCATCTGGCATTTGACCTGTCTGTGCTAGTTTTTGAATTTCCTCTTGAAAGGCAAGATATTCTGTAAAGATTTTGCTTGCCTCAGCATCTGCTGCAATCGCATCTTTAGCTGCTTTAACAGCCTTGTATTCTGGTAATCCGCGTAGACCGCGACTGAGTTCGTTTGCACTATCGTAAATATTTGACATGTTCTTCTCCTTATTTGATGACGACTGTATAGTCGGTATTTTCTGTTATGAGATGCTCAGCTCTTTCCAAGTCTTGAGCATTTTTAAATGAAATTTGTAGGATTCCGTGAATATCCTCACGATTTTCCTCGTTGATGTGGATGTTAACCAAGGAAGTTCCACGTAGCAGTTCCAAAATCCGCAGGATGACATCTTCTTCATCAGGAACGTCAACATAGAGGTCGTAAGAGCTATCCACACCACCACGCTTATGGATTTCCATGGTCTGGCGTTGTTCACGCGCTTGGTTAAAAAAGTTCCAAATTTGCTCTTCATCTCCCTTACTAATGGCCTGACCAATCACTTCCAAACGTTCCTTGAAATCCTCAATTCTATCCAGAATGGTCTCGCTATTGGACAAGAGAATGGAGGTCCACATTCCTGGCTCGCTTTCCGCAATTCGGGTCATATCTCGAAAACCACCTGCCGCAAAGCGCCTTGCCATCTCATGCTCTTGAGCATAGACCGCAGTCTGCTCCATGAGACTAGAAGCCAAAATATGAGGAAAATGGCTAATCTGAGAAGTGACACGATCATGCTCCTTGGCATCAATCTCGATAAAACGAGCATGAAGACCTGAAAGCAGATCCTTCATTTCCTTAAGCGTGTCCTGACTTGTCAGGCTTGAAGGTGTAAAGATATAATAGGCATTTTCAAAAAGATTGACATCTGCCGAAGCAGCCCCTGTCTTGTGACTACCAGCCATGGGATGGGCCCCGACAAAGCGAACAGACTTGCCAGCCAAATACTGCTCCGCCGCATCCACAATGGTTGACTTGGTCGAACCAGCATCTGAAATAATAACGCCTTCTCGCAAATCCAAATTGGCCAACTCCTTAATGAAAGCAATAGTTTGTTTGATTGGCAAGCTGAGGATAATGACATCTGCCAAAGGAGCAAAACTAGCAAAATCATCCGTTGCACGGTCAATCATGCCTTCTTTCAAGGCGATATCTCTCGAAGCTTGACTACGATTATAACCTAAAATTTCATAATCTGGATGATCGCGTTTGATACCAAGTGCCATAGAGGCTCCAATCAACCCAAGACCTGCGATATAGATTGTTTTTGCCATAGGAACTCCTTAATAGTTCTTTGTATAGTCTCGGTGTTTGGCTACCGCTTCTTTTAGTTCCTCAAGATTATCTGATGAGAATTTTTCGAGGATTTCTTGCGCCAGAACCGTTGCTACAACTGCTTCCATGACCATTCCTGCAGCTGGAAGAGCAGTCGGATCACTTCTCTCCACGGTTGCCTTGTAAGGTTCGTGGGTTTCGATATCCACACTCATAAGAGGTTTATAAAGAGTAGGAATGGGTTTCATGACCCCACGAACAACGATGGGTTGCCCATTAGTCATACCACCTTCAAAACCACCTAGATTATTGGTACGGCGAGTATAACCGTCTTCTTTAGACCAGAGAATTTCATCCATAACTTGGCTGCCTTTACGATAACCAGCCTCAAAGCCAAGACCAAATTCCACCCCTTTAAAGGCATTGATAGAGACAACAGCTTGAGCCAATCTTGCATCCAATTTTCTATCCCATTGGACATAGGAACCAAGACCAACTGGAACGCCTCCGACGACTGTCTCCACAACCCCACCGATGGTATCACCATCACGTTTGATTTGGTCAATATAGTCCTTGATTTCCTGTTCTCGTTCTTGGTTGACAATAGAAACTTCAGACTGGGCAGCTCTTTGCTTAATTTCAGCGACTGTCAGATTTTCAGGAACATCGATTTCCTTGCCACCAAAGACCACGACATGGTTGGCAATCTCCATATCCAGCTCAGCTAAGAGGCGTTTGGCTACTGCACCAACTGCCACCCGCATGGTGGTTTCACGAGCTGATGAACGCTCCAAAGAATTTCGCAAATCATCAAAACGGTACTTAATCCCCCCAACCAAATCGGCATGACCTGGGCGAGGATGAGTAATTTTCCGCTTGCTTTTAAGGCGGTCTTCAATGTCCTCCGCAGACATGATGTCCAGCCATTTCTGGTGGTCCTTATTGATGACATCCATAGTAATAGGCGCCCCTGTCGTCTTCCCGTGGCGAACGCCCGAAGTAAAGACAACCTGGTCACTCTCAATCTTCATACGACCACCACGACCGTAGCCACCCTGACGGCGTCTAAGGTCCTCATTGATATCCTCAGCTGTCAATGGAAGTCCAGCTGGAATTCCCTCAATAATAGCTGTTAGACGGGGGCCGTGTGATTCTCCTGCAGTTAAATATCTCATACACTCTCCTTATTTTACCAAGTAGTCTTTCATCTCTTCCAGAGAAACTGGGTGAATGATCGCTGAACCAAGCTCTGGCACCAAGACCAATTTCAAGGTGTTACCACGCGCTTTCTTGTCATGAGTAAGAGCCTGATAAAGCTTGTCAACTTCCCAATTTTCATAGTCAACAGGCAAGCCGAATTTCTGACACATCTCTGTGATAGATTGGGTAATGCCAGCTGGCATGAGGCCTTTTTCCTCAGCAACCTTGGAAATCTGTACCATTCCCATGGCAACAGCCTCTCCATGCATGACCTTGCCATAACCGGCAGTCGCTTCGATGGCATGGCCAATAGTGTGGCCAAAATTGAGGTAAAGACGAATACCATTGTCCAACTCATCTTCAACCACCATCTTGCGCTTCACCTGACAAGAATGTTCAATCAAGGTCTCTGCATGTTCCAAAATACTCTCAACAGAACCATTCAGTCCCGTCAAGAGAGCCCACAGTTCTGGATCCTCAATCAAGCCATACTTGATAACTTCACCCATCCCTTCAATCAACTCTCTTTTTCCGAGGGTTTCAAGAACAAGTGGATCAATCAGAACCCCATCTGGTTGGGCAAAGGTCCCCACCATATTTTTAGCAAATGGTGTGTTAACGCCTGTCTTTCCACCGATAGAAGAATCAACCTGAGCTGTCAAACTAGTCGGAATCTGAACAAAGTGAATACCCCGCATATAGGTAGAGGCTACAAAGCCAGCCAGGTCCCCAACAACGCCACCACCAAGAGCAACGATTCCATCGCTACGAGTCAGACCTTGCTTGACTAGAAATTCATAGACTTTCTGAACAGTAGTTAAATTCTTTCTTTCTTCACCTTCTAAGAAATCAAAAACAGCTACCTGAAAACCAGCATCTTCTAGGTTGAGCTTGACCTTCTCTGCATAGAGAGAGGCTACATGGTTATCTGTCACAATGACTACCTTTTGCGGTTGCCAGAGTTCTCGCAACCACTGACCAGCCTGGGCCATACAACCTTTTTCAATCTGAATATCATAAGGATGATGAGGAATATCGATTCTGATTTTCATAGGAGAGTCTCCCTTTCTTTATTGGTATTTTTCTGTTAAAGACTGCCAAATCTCTTCTGTCGGCATTTCCTTGCCTGTCCACAGTTGAAAAGCTTCTGCAGCTTGATAGAGCAACATTCCCAGACCATTGACTGCTGGATTGCCCTGACTTCTAGCCCATTTCAAAAACGGTGTTTCAAAGGGTTGGTATATGATATCTGCAACTAAGAGAGTTTCTGGTAAGACTATGTTTTCAGGAACAGGAGAGGATTGGCCATCCATGCCCACACTGGTGGCATTAACTAGCAAATCCGACTCGGCAATCCTTGCTTGCAGTTCAGAAACATATTCTAAAGCACACAAATCCACTTTAAAGCCTGTCTGCTCCTGTAACTTGTCTAGGTAAGGTCTTGTTTTTTCCATAGAAACGGAACGAACAAAGACCGAAATCTGACTGACGCCATCCAAAATAGCCTGTGCCAAGATTGATTTAGCCGCACCACCTGCACCCAGCAGGGTCATCTTTTTACCTGAAATTGTAAAAGAAGGCAAGCACTTAAAAAATCCCTTGCCATCTGTATTATATCCAATTAAATTGCCATTCTCATTGACAACCGTATTAACCGCACCAATCAAGCGCGCTTCATCGCTTAGCTCATCCAAATAAGGAATCACCTGCTCCTTATAGGGCATGGACAGATTGATGCCAAACATCTGGTAGCGACGAATATTGGCCACTGTTTCTGCCAAGTCACTCGCTTCAATCTCCCAAGCCACATAAGCACCGTTGGTAGCTGTCGCCTCAAAGGCTCTATTGTGGATGAAGGGAGAAATAGAATGCTTAATAGGATTGGCAACAACTGCAGCTAAACGTGTATAGCCATCAAGCTTCATCCAAAATCTCCCTGATTTTTTTCATGCTAGCTAGAGAAATCTGCCCAGGGGCACTAACCTCATCCAGACTGGCAAAAGACCAACTCGAACCAGTCACATCCGCAGTGATACGAGAGACCTTGCCCACCTTACCCATAGAAATGGTCACATATTCCTGTTCAGGATTGAGGGTTTTAAAGCCTCGTGTATAGTTCATCAAGTCTAAGACATCCTGCTCCGTGTGAGCCATCACCGCAACCTTAACAAGTTTTGGATTTAGGATCGTCAACTCTGACAAGATTTCCATCATGTTCTCAGGTGTTTCTTGGAAATTATGGTAACTCAAAACAAGATTTGGGAAGTCCAGCATTTCCTCAAAAACATCCTTGTAGCTATAGTACTCAAAATCAATATAGTCTGGTTGATAGAGTTGCGCAACTTCCTTGATTAGATGGATATACTCTTCTGGAGAAAGGTCGATTTCTCCACCTTCGGAGCGAGTTCGTAGCGTGAAAACCAACTCACGGCCTGCGAATTTTTCAAAAATGGCTGGAGCTACCTGCAAAATCGCTTCTTTAGGCAGATAGTCGGCACGCCATTCAATGATGTCGGCATCCAGGTACCTCGTGGCATCCAGAGCCTGAGCCTCCTCTAAACTTCTTGGCATTACTGAAACGATTAATTTCATTTACTAACCTTCATACTAATCACCTTGAGGTAATTACTACTTTCATCTTTTTTATTATAGGCAAAATCTGCTGGAAGACCATATTTGTTTAAAATCTGGTAACTTCTTCCTGCAAAACCTTTATCAATTTGTTCTGTAAATTTCTGACGGGAAACATTGGCAGCATTGGTACTGGCAATGATAATCCCTCCCGGATTTAAAATCTCAAGACTCTGGGAAATCAACTTGTGATAATCCTTGGCCACAGAGAAAGTTTGTTTTTTATTCCGAGCAAAGCTAGGCGGATCTAGGACAATCACATCGTAGGTCAAGTCTTTGCGTTTGGCATATTTGAAATACTCAAAGACATCCATGACTATAAAACGATGCTCGTCTGTGCTGAGCCCATTTGCCTGAAAATGCGCTTGAGACAATTCTCGTGAACGTTTGGCTAGATCAACAGAAGTTGTCTGGCTAGCTCCTCCCATGGCCGCAGCTACTGAAAAAGCCGCTGTGTAGGAAAACATATTGAGCAAGGATTTACCCATAGCCAAGCCGTCAACTAAACTACCGCGAACCTCATGCTGGTCTAGGAAAATCCCTGTCATCAAGCCATCATTCATAAAGACTTGATACAGGACACCATTTTCTAAAACAGTGAAAAAGTCAGGTGCTTCTTGACCATAAACATGGGCAGATTCATAGTCAAAACCCTTAAAGCGGATTTTCTCATAAGCCCCTAAAACCTCAGGGAAAACCTGTCTAAAGGCTTCTGATATAGTCTGACGAATCTGATAAACATAAGAGTTATACCAAGAAAAGACGGCGTAGTCGCCATAAAGGTCCACTGTCAGACCCCCAAAGCCATCTCCCTCTTGATTAAAGAGACGAAAGGCAGTTGTCAAATCATCTTGATAGTAGGCGTTTCTCTTTTCTTTGGCTTTTCTAAACAACGTTTCAAAGAAAGCTTGATTGAAGGTCACCTTGTCTTTGCTGATAAACCAGCCCAAGCCCTTGTTTTGCTGAGAAAGGTAGGCAGTCCCAAGAAAGTTTCCTTCCTGACCCTGCACCTCTACTTCCTGATCCTTAAGATTGACATTCTCAAGATCACTGGCTTCTAGTAAAACTAGCCCCTTAGCAAGCTTCTTTTCAACCCTTTTGCTGACTCTTATTCTATTCATAACTACCATTATATCAAACTTTTAGACAATTCTCAAAAAAGAAACTACCCTTGCTTTTTTACTCTTCTTTTAAAAAATGGTATACTAGACTTCCTGCAAAACTAGGAAGTAAATGTGTAAGAATCACAATAAAAAATGCTCTTCCGTCTTGGAGGAGCATTTTTTATTATCAACGAAAATCAAATAGCAAACTATGAAACTAGCCTCAGGTTAACTGTGAGATTATAGGTAGAGAGGTTGTATCAGCAATATGTGTCTGTCAAATTTAGTGACAAAGGTAGTAGAAGAAAGATGAAGAAATAAATCTGCTTCAATAGATATCTGGAAAATTTGATTTTATAGAGAAGCCTTTTGTTACAAACTCAATATACTATCAATAAATAATATTATAGAAGCAACAATAATTAAAATTTCACCTATTTGCATCATTCTATTTCGAACTCTAAATATATGTTCTATCAAAAATACTTGGATCACACACATTATAGGAATTAACGTTTTTGAAATTGAAAAATATCCCAATAAATAAACTATAAACAACAATAATAGAACTATATTATATTTCTTATTCAAAACATTCCTCCCTATATTTTTGATTACCAATCTTAATCATTTACAACTACATTCTAACAAACTATAAAAGCGTTTGTCGAATTGAATTTATCAAGCAAGCAACCAACTATCTCATCTTTTTTCTATTTCTGCCAATATGCGTGACAGGTAATAATGATAGCCAAAAATAGCAAGAGCAAGCAAGACGATAAGAGCTCCTACTCCCAAGTTGATGGCAAGGATAGGGGAGAGAGACTGAACCAAGAATATGCTCCCAATTACAAGGGCCATCAGGATTGCACTATAAATAAACAATAAAACTATGGCGACTATGCCATTTGAACGATTCACCAGGTCCGTAATGCTACTCCAATTGGTTGACAGATTTTTAACGTCCTTAAAGTAATGGTGGCAAGAAAGGATGACACTGGCAATGATCCAGACTACAAGAAGGTAAATCATCGAAAGGATGGACAAGCCTAGATATAGAGAAAGACCGAGCAAAGTCAGAACTGGTAAAAAGGACTGAACAGCAAAGATAATCCAAAATTTCACTTTCACATAACGAGCAAAGTCAAAGGGTAAACTCTTCAGAAAATCAACATTTTCCCTCTCCAAGGACAAGGCAATTGAATGCAGGCTGGTGATATTGTTATTGACAACTGCTATAAACACTCCTACAAAAAACAAGGGTAACCAGTATGGAGGATGAATGTCTGGAACTATCTGAGAATCTCGGATTTTGGAAATCAGACTGATCATCATGAGATAAGGAAGGAAAGCACTTGTAAAAAGCACTGTAACCACACCAGTCCCCTGTCCCAAGAGGGTGAGGTGGTAGCGTAAAACCATACGGAAAAAGCCCTTTTTAGTAGTTGAAATCCTCTCCTTGCTGCGACGTTCTTTTTTGACCTTCTCCTCACTGTTAAGCAGGATCACGTCATAAAAACGAGGAAGGACCTTCTTTTTGGTCAGGTAAAGCAAGAAAACAGTTAAAGCTATCCAAGCGAGCAGACCCAATATGGCTTCTATTGAAAAAGGCTCCACTGCTATTTTGTAAAAGATATGAAGAGGATAAAGGAGAAATGGAATGTCTCTAACTTTGTCAACAATACTTCCAAAAGTCGACTGTAGAAAGAAGACAAATATTAAAGGTATGAGAACTCCTATCCCAATCATCACATTCGAAAAAATAGACTGATACTTTCTGAAGACCGTAGTTTGAGCCAAGAAATGCACTGCTACTACCATCACTAGAGCCACAGAGACAAATAATAAGGTCAAGGACAGTAGCATCAAAGGCAAACCCAGCCATAGAGAAGGAGCTAGCCTAATGTAGAGGACTAGAAAATAAGCTAGGATTGGTACAATTCCAGTTAGAGCTGGCAAAAGGACAGACAGTCCTTTAGCAATTATAATCTCTGATTCTTTAAAGGCATAGGGCCTATACGATACCAAATCCTTACTCTCATAAAAGACATTGTAAAAGGCCGTTAAAGAAGTTGAAAAGGCAATCACTAGTAAAATAGCAACCATCGAGCTAAAATAAATAGGTATTTCCTCAAAAGGAAAATGAATGGCTATATTACTAAAACAGATGAGCATCAAGAGACTGGAAAAAATGTAAGAACTTAGGACTCTAGCGGAAACATTTACTTTTTTCCCAGGATTCTTAGCCTGCTTCTTTCGTAGATTAGCCAGATTAGCTTCTTGAGATGAATAGAGGATATTGATATCAACTAATTTTTTAATGACCTTGAGACGCATCCGCAACCTCCTCTTTTCTACCAGCAAGACTAAGGTAGATACTTTCCAAAGACTGGTCTGGGTGGTCTTTCCTCAAGTCCTCTACCTTACCACAATAAATCAAATGCCCCTTTTTCAAAATGGCAATCCGATCACAGACTTGCTCTGCTACCTCTAGGACATGAGTTGAAAACAAGACTGTCTTCCCTTTTTGTGCATGTTCCTTCATCATCTGTTTCAAATCAAAGGCAGCCTGGGGATCCAAACCAGTCAAGGGTTCATCCAAGACCCAAATATCGGGATCAGACAAGAGTGCTCCGATGACAAAGACTTTCTGACGCATTCCGTGAGAAAGAGTTTCAATAACCTGATAGCGATTTTCAGCAAAATCAAAAACGTTCAATAGCCTAGCTAGACTAGCCTCCAAGTCAGATCTACTCAGATCATAGGATGAGGCGATCAATTCCCAAAATTCATTGGCCGTTAAGCATAAAAATAAGTCAGGCGAGTCTGCTACGTAGCCAATCTTTCGTTTAATAGCCAAGCGATTTTCCGATAACTCCTGACCGTCTACCAAAATACGACCACTGCTGGGTGAAATGATACTGACTAGGGATTTTATGGTGGTCGATTTTCCAGCCCCATTATGACCAATCAAGCCCATAATCTCTCCATTTTCAATCTGCAAATTGAGATTACTCAAGGCCTCTTTATCACCATACAACTTACTAACATTTTGAAATTCAATCATGGGACAACTCCTATCTTTATCTGTATTATACATCGCTATACTAGCACTTTGATACAAAAAAATCAATACTTTATTTTAAGTAGTTAAAATAGTTTCCTTCTATCTTACGCAAACGTTTGCGCCAAGAGATACTTTATGATAGAATAAAGAACAAGATTGACAAGTAAGAGGAAACATCATGCAAAATCAAACACTCATGCAATACTTTGAATGGTATCTGCCCCACGACGGTCAACACTGGACGCGTCTGGCTGAAAATGCTCCACACCTAGCTCATCTGGGGATCAGTCACGTCTGGATGCCACCAGCCTTCAAGGCAACCAACGAAAAAGATGTCGGCTATGGGGTCTATGACTTATTTGACTTAGGAGAGTTCAACCAAAAAGGGACTGTCCGCACCAAGTATGGTTTCAAAGAAGACTATCTTCAAGCCATTCAAGCCCTTAAAGCACAGGGAATTCAACCTATGGCCGATGTAGTTCTCAACCACAAGGCTGCTGCCGATCACAGGGAAGCCTTTCAGGTCATCGAAGTTGATCCTGTAGACCGTACAGTTGAACTTGGAGAACCCTTCACCATCAATGGCTGGACTAGTTTTACCTTCGATGGTCGCCAAGATACCTACAATGACTTCCACTGGCACTGGTACCACTTCACAGGTACAGACTATGATGCCAAACGCCGTAAGTCTGGGATTTATCTGATCCAAGGGGACAACAAGGGCTGGGCTAACGAGGAATTGGTCGATAACGAAAACGGAAACTACGACTACCTCATGTATGCCGACCTAGACTTTAAACATCCTGAAGTCATCCAAAACATCTATGACTGGGCTGATTGGTTCATGGAAACGACTGGTGTAGCTGGTTTCCGTTTGGATGCCGTTAAGCATATTGACTCTTTCTTTATGCGCAACTTCATCCGCGATATGAAGGAAAAATACGGTGACGATTTCTATGTTTTTGGTGAATTTTGGAACCCAGACAAGGAAGCCAATCTGGACTATCTCGAAAAAACGGAAGAACACTTTGACCTTGTCGATGTTCGTCTCCATCAGAATCTCTTTGAAGCCAGTCAAGCTGGCGCAAACTATGACCTTCGTGGCATTTTCACAGATAGCCTGGTTGAACTCAAGCCTGACAAGGCTGTGACTTTTGTCGACAACCACGATACCCAACGAGGACAAGCCCTTGAGTCTACCGTTGAAGAATGGTTCAAGCCAGCAGCCTATGCCCTCATTTTGTTACGCCAAGACGGCCTTCCATGTGTCTTTTACGGAGACTACTATGGGATTTCAGGCCAGTATGCTCAAGAAGATTTCAAAGAAATCCTTGACCGCCTCCTAGCCATCCGAAAAGATTTGGCCTATGGAGAACAAAATGACTACTTTGACCATGCTAACTGTATCGGTTGGGTACGTTCAGGTGCTGAAAATCAATCCCCAATCGCAGTCCTTATCTCAAATGACCAAGAAAACAGCAAGTCAATGTTTGTCGGTCAAGAATGGACTAATCAAACCTTTGTAGATTTACTTGGTAACCACCAAGGTCAAGTTACAATTGATGAGGAAGGTTATGGACAATTCCCTGTCTCAGCTAGATCCGTAAGTGTCTGGGCAGTCAATACCATCTAATAGCTCATAATAACCAAGCTAGGTCCAAGCGGATTTGGCTTTTTTGTATTCACAAAAAGACCTACCCAAATGGATAGATCTTTACTTGATTACAATTTACCTGCTACTGCATCCAACAATTCTTGGATCTTAGGTTGGTTGCTTCCTCCTGCCATGGCCATGTCTGGTTTACCACCACCACGTCCATCGATGATTGGTGCTAATTCTTTGACAAGGTTTCCTGCATGAAGGTCTTTTGTCTTGCTTGCTACAAGGACATTGACTTTGTCACCGATAGCGGCAACTAGGACAAGAAGATCAGAGTAGTCTTTTTGTTTCCAGTTATCTGCAAAGGTACGAAGGGCACCTGCATCGGATACAGACACTTGACTAGCAATGTAACGATGACCGTTGACTTCCTTAACATCTTTGAAGATATCGCCTGCGGCTGCAGCTGCGGCTTTTTCTTTCAACTCAGCATTTTCTTTTTGAAGTTGACGAAGTTGTTCTTGAAGTCCTTCTACCTTGTGAGGTACTTCCTTGACTTGAGGTGCTTTCAAGGTTGCTGCGACAGCTTTAAGAGCATCCTCTTGTTCACGATAGGCTTCAAAGGCTTCCTTACCAGTCACTGCCAAGATACGGCGAGTTCCTGAACCGATTCCTTCTTCTTTGACAATTTTGAAGAGACCAATCTCAGAAGTGTTGCCAACATGAGTACCACCACAAAGTTCAATAGAGTAGTCACCAATAGTCACGACACGAACTTCCTTGCCGTATTTCTCACCAAAGAGGGCCATCGCTCCCATTTCTTTAGCAGTGTCAATATCCGTTTCAACTGTCTTAACTTCAAGAGCTTCCCAGATTTTTTCGTTGACTTGCTGTTCAATCGCACGCAATTCTTCAGCAGTTACAGCTTGGAAGTGGGTAAAGTCAAAGCGAAGGAATTCAACTTCGTTAAGAGATCCTGCCTGTGTTGCGTGGTTTCCAAGGATATTGTGAAGGGCAGCGTGAAGCAAATGAGTCGCAGTGTGGTTTTTCATGACACGGTGACGGCGATTGCTATCAATTGCCAAGGTATATTCTTGGTTCAAGGCAAGCGGTGCAAGGACTTCAACTGTATGAAGGGCTTGACCATTTGGGGCTTTCTGAACATTGGTCACAGTAGCCACAACCTTACCTGACTCATCCAAGATTTGTCCGTGGTCAGCGACCTGTCCACCCATTTCAGCATAGAATGGCGTTTCCGCAAAGATAAGTGAGGTAGTTCCTTCTGATACAGCTTCTACTTCTGCATTGTCAGCAACGATAGCCACCAATTTAGAAGACAATTGGCTAGCATTGTGGTTGAAGACACTTTCTACAGTGATGTTTTGAAGAGTTTCATTTTGCATACCCATTGAGCCACCCTTGACAGCTGACGCACGCGCGCGTTCTTGTTGTTCTTTCATGGCTGCTTCAAAACCTTCACGGTCTACAGTCATACCAGCCTCTTCAGCAATTTCTTCAGTCAATTCAACTGGGAATCCGTATGTATCATAGAGTTTAAAGACATCTTGACCAGCAATGACAGATTGACCTTTTTCTTTCAAGTCTGCCACAATGCCTTGGGCAAAGTGTTGACCTGAGTGAAGGGTACGGGCAAATGATTCTTCTTCGCTCTTAACGATTTTCTCAATAAAGTCACGTTTCTCAAGCACTTCTGGGTAGTAGCTTTCCATGATTTTTCCAACAGTTGGAACGAGTTTGTAAAGGAAAGGCTCGTTGATACCCAATTTTTGACCATGCATAGAAGCACGACGGAGAAGACGACGAAGAACATAACCACGACCTTCATTTCCTGGAAGGGCACCATCACCGATAGCAAATGAAAGAGAACGAATGTGGTCTGCGATAACCTTGAAGCTCATGTTGTCGCCATCTTGGTCATAAACCTTACCAGACAATTTCTCGACTTCACGGATAATCGGCATGAAGAGGTCCGTTTCAAAGTTGGTCTTAGCCCCTTGGATAACGGCCACCAAACGCTCCAAACCAGCGCCCGTATCAATGTTCTTATGTGGTAATTCCTTGTATTCGCTACGAGGAACAGCAGGGTCTGCGTTAAATTGTGACAAAACGATGTTCCAGATTTCGATGTAACGGTCGTTTTCAATATCTTCTGCAAGCAGGCGAAGACCGATATTTTCTGGGTCAAAGGCTTCCCCACGGTCAAAGAAAATCTCTGTATCTGGTCCAGAAGGTCCCGCACCAATTTCCCAGAAGTTGTCCTCAATTGGAATCAAGTGACTTGGATCCACTCCCACTTCAATCCAGCGGTTGTAAGAATCTTTATCATCTGGATAGTAAGTCATGTAAAGTTTCTCAGCTGGGAAGTCAAACCATTCAGGGCTTGTCAAAAGCTCATAAGCCCAAGTGATGGCTTCATCACGGAAGTAATCCCCGATAGAGAAGTTCCCCAACATTTCAAACATGGTATGGTGACGCGCAGTCTTCCCTACGTTTTCGATGTCGTTGGTACGGATAGCCTTTTGGGCATTGGTAATACGTGGATTTTCAGGGATAATGGTCCCGTCAAAGTATTTCTTGAGGGTTGCTACCCCAGAGTTGATCCACAAAAGAGTTGGGTCATTTACAGGAACCAAACTTACTGATGGTTCTACTGAGTGACCTTTGGTCGCCCAGAAATCAAGCCACATTTGGCGTACTTGTGCACTAGATAGTTGTTTCATATTGTCTCCTTATTTACTTGTTTAATGTGATTGGCTTTCCAGCATTTCCACATAGTCAATCGCGACACAGAGGGAAATGACTAGGTCTGCATAAGCGTCTTCAAGAACCGTTACGGTATAGGTAGAGGTCAGATGGAAGAGTTCCTTCTTAATTTCCGCAATCAACTGATCGCGATCATCCAGCAATTTGAAATTCAAATCCCAGATATTGCCCTCGATACGAAGACCTAGATTATCAAACTCATACTTATCTCGCCAGAAGGTCAACTTCTTACGAATGACAAAACTCGAGCCATCCCGAAGCTGAATCTCAAAACGAGGAAGCAAGGTCAAGATTTCTTTACTAATCTCACTGACTTGTTCACCAGCCGCATCATAGATGGTAAAGGTTTTAGGAATCTTAAAAAATGATCCCTCCACCTGATAGGCAATTTCTCCCCTGTCATCCTTGATAGCGAAGCGTTCGCCTCCAAGACGAAACTTTTGTTTGACAAGAAATGTTTTCATCAACACCTCCAAAAATCAAAAGACAAGCTCATATCACGAAGGGCGAAAAACCGCGGTACCACCTTCATTCAATGAACTTGTCATTCTCTTGTTCTTATGCAATTGTATGATTGAGTAGCATGACTTCCTAGCTTAGATGGCTCGCAGCACCGCCATTTCTCTGGACTAAGACAAGTGAAAATCAATTCTCAACTTTCTTATTATAACGTTTTTTTAAGCTTGCGTCAACTGGAAATGATCTCCGTTGAATTAGACCAATTCCCTACATCTCTGATTACTTTTTCAGGATATATTTTTTCTTACTGCCGTTTTTCTTTTTATCCCAAATTTTCATATTACTAAACACAGCTACTAGAATATTTCCAAATATAAAGGTGCCTATCACCCAATATATGGACTCAGTTGTTAGGTATTGTCGATCCAAGCCATCCTTTAAATGGGATAGTATAACAGTTTGGTTAACAATCATAAAGGTTGGCCAGAAACTTTTTTTGAAAAAAGTAGACATTTTCATTATTTGTTGCCGCTTTCTGTAAGGTTAATACTCAATAAAAATCAAAAAGCAAACTAGGAAGCTAGCCTCAAGCTGTACTTGAGTACGGCAAGGCAACGCTGACGTGGTTTGAAGAATATAGGCTTAGTATACTACTAGGCAAGCAAATAAGCAACTAGAATAGAAAAAGATAGGGTTCTAAAAACTGACTTCTATTCCTTAAAAACGAACCAGCTTGACTGATTCGTCTTCTTACGTTTATCTCCTACTTCCGATACATTTTAAACTGTAGGAAGAGGTCGCTATATTTCCCTGTCCATTTATGGTCAAATTTCTCATAAACTTCTAGGTGTTTCATGGTTTCAACATCTGGATAGAAGGCCTTATCTTCCTTTGTTTCCTCTGGGAGCAATTCCTTCGCTGGTAGGTTTGGTGTTGAATAGCCGACATACTCCGCATTTTGGAGAGCGTTTTCAGGTTTCAACATAAAGTTGATAAAGGCATAGGCTGAGTCTTGGTTTTTAACTGTTTTGGGAATGACCATATTGTCAAACCAAAGATTGCTGGCCTCTGTCGGTACCACATAACGTAGATTTTCATTTTTTTCTAACATTTGGCTGGCTTCACCAGAGAAGGTCACGCCGATTGCAACATTATTCTGAATCATGTAGCCCTTCATCTCGTCCGCAACGATAGCCTTGATATTTGGAGTCAGTTTGTAGAGCTTATCCACTGTCTCTTCCAACTGCTGCGGATCCTTGGAGTTGAGGCTGTAGCCGAGGGAATTGAGTCCTAGTCCCAGCACCTCACGCGCCCCATCAAAAAGCATGATAGAATTCTTATACTCCGGCTTCCAAAGGTCATCCCAATGCTCAGGCGCTTCATCTACCATGGTTTCGTTGTAGACAATTCCTAAGGTTCCCCAGAAGTAAGGGATGGAGAATTTATTACCTGGGTCAAAGGACTGGTTGAGAAACTCTGGTCCGATATTTTCGATTCCTTCAATTTTTGAATAATCAAGCGGAACCAAGAGGTCTTCGTCCTTCATCTTGTTAATCATGTATTCACTTGGAATGGCAATATCGTAGGTCGTTCCACCCTGCTTTATCTTAGTGTACATGGCTTCGTTGGAGTCAAAAGTCTCGTACTGAACTTGAATTCCTGTTTCTTCTGTAAACTGAGTCAAGAGTTCAGGATCGATATAGTCTCCCCAGTTATAGATAACCAATTTTTGACTATCTCGACTATTGATTTTACTATCTAAATGAGTCGCAATTCCCCACAAGACAAGGATAATCGCTGCAATTCCTGCTAAAAATGAATAGATTTTTTTCATGCTTGCTCCTCCTTCTCACGAGAGATAAAGTAATAACCTACAACTAGGATAATACTAAAGAGAAAGACTAGAGCAGACAGGGCATTGATTTCTAAGGAAATCCCCTTGCGAGCACGAGAGTAAATCTCGACTGATAGGGTTGAAAAGCCATTTCCTGTTACAAAGAAGGTCACGGCAAAGTCATCTAACGAATAGGTGAAGGCCATGAAATAACCAGTAATGATAGACGGAGTCAGGTAAGGAAGCATGATTTCCTTGAACATCTGAAATTGACTAGCTCCCAAGTCATAGGCCGCATGAATCATGTCGCCATTCATTTCCTTGAGTCGAGGCAAGACCATCAAGACCACGATAGGAATGGAGAAGGCCACGTGACTAGATAGAACGGTCAAAAAGCCAAGTGAAAACTTGAGTTGGGTAAAGAGAATCAAGAAGCTAGCACCAATCATAACGTCAGGCGCAACCATGAGGATATTATTGAGTGATAGAAAGGCTTCTTGGTATTTCTTACGAGACTGGTAGATGTAAATGGCACCAAAAGTCCCGATAATGGTCGCTATCAAGGCTGATAGGAAGGCCAAGAAAAAGGTCTGAGTCACAATTAACATAAGGCGACCATCACCAAACATGGTTTTAAAATGGCTCAAGCTAAAGCCTGTAAAGCTGTTCATGTCGTTTCCTGCATTAAAGGCGTAGCCAATCAAGTAAAAAATCGGCAGGTAGAGGACAAGAAAGACCAGTCCCAGATAAAGGTTGGCAAATTTTTTCATCGTTCTCTCCTTTCCTTGGTCACCCACATGGTGATGAACATGGTCAGGATGAGAATCACACCAATGGCTGAACCCATACCATAGTTGTCATTGGTTAGAAAATTCTGCTCGATAGCCGTCCCCAAGGTGATAACGCGGTTCCCACCAATCAAACGGGTCAGCATGAAGAGACTCAAACTTGGGATAAAGACCGACTGAACCCCACTTCGCACACCGTTCATAGATAGAGGGAAGATGACATGACGGAAAGTCTCCCACTTAGTTGCACCAAGGTCGTAACTAGCATTGATGAGATTATTATCCATATCGTCCAAGACATTGAAAATCGGCAAAATCATAAAGGGGAGCTCGATGTAGCTTGCGACAAAGATAAATGAGAAATCAGTAAATAGCAACTGCTGTGAACCAATTCCGATAAATTCCAAGAATTGGTTAATAGAGCCATTCTGACCAAAAATCCCGATAAAGGCATAAGCCTTAAGAAGAAGGTTGATCCAAGTTGGCAGAATAATCAGCATAATCCAGAGTTGACGGTGTTTGAGACGGGTCAAAAAGAGGGCCGTCGGATAGCTGATAAGCAGTGTCACAAAGGTCACAATGCCTGCATAAAGCACTGAGTTGAAACTCATTTTAAGATAGGTCAAGTTTTGTGACGCAAAGTAAGATTTGTAATTTTCTAAACTGAACTGGCCTTCGATGTTGAAAAAGGATTGACCGAAAATCAAGACCAAGGGTGCCAATACAAAGAGCGCAATCCAAAGCATGTAGGGCACTACAAAGAGTTTAGAGCTTGTTTTCTTCATCTCTTTTCTCCTCGATTGCATTGATCAAACCTGCTTCTTGCTCTTCGATTTCTACGTACTCCTCAATACGAGCATCGAACTCTTCTTCGGTTTCATTGAGACGCATGATGTGGATGTCTTCTGGTTCAAAGTCCAGACCGATTTCCTCACCCACGATGGCCTTACGGGTTGAGTGGATCATCCATTCATTTCCAAGTTCGTCATAGGCGATAATTTCATAATGAACTCCACGGAAAAGCTGGGTATCGACCTTAACTTGGAGCTTGCCTTCTTCAGGAAGGGTAATGCGCAAGTCCTCTGGACGAATAACAACCTCAACAGGTTCATTTGGCTTCATCCCCCCATCGACCGCTTCGAAGCGTTTGCCGTTAAACTCAACCAAGTAGTCCTCAATCATGGTACCTGGCAAGATATTTGACTCCCCGATAAAGGTGGCAACAAAGTGGTTGATTGGTTCATCATAAATATCCACAGGAGTTCCAGACTGGACAATCTCGCCATCATTCATAACAAAAATCCAGTCACTCATGGCAAGAGCTTCTTCCTGATCGTGAGTGACAAAGACAAAGGTAATGCCCAATCGTTGTTGCAGTTCACGCAGTTCGTACTGCATGTCTGTTCTTAATTTCAAGTCCAGCGCTGACAAGGGCTCATCCAACAAAACCACACGGGGTTGGTTGATGATAGCACGGGCGATAGCCACACGCTGACGTTGTCCTCCAGAAAGTTTGCGGATGGAACGTTTTTCATAACCTTCCAACTGAACCATCTTGAGAACTTCCGCTACGCGTTGCTCGATTTCTTTCTTGTCAATCTTGCGCAAGCGAAGTGGAAAGGCAACATTTTCAAACACATTCATATGCGGAAACAAGGCATAGGATTGGAAGACCGTATGGACATCACGCTTGTTGGTTGGAATATCATTGATACGAACACCGTCTAGCATGATATCTCCTGTCGTCGCATCCAGTAAACCTGCAATAATGTTTAGGATAGTTGATTTCCCCGAACCAGATGCACCTAGAAGGGTGTAGAATTTCCCTTCTTCCAACTCAAAGTTGATGTCTTTGAGAACCTTGGTGTTGCTGTCTTCAAAAACTTTAGAGACGTTTTTGAATTCGATAATTGGTTTTTTCAATTGGTATAAATTCCTTCTTTTTCATAGATTAACAGATCGGGGCTCTGTCAGGTCGCCACTACCTCTTGCAGGGAGTAAAACCACCTGCATACATCTTCGCTACCGATAGGCTTTCACCCCCCTTTCCATGACATAGCAGCAGCTTTTCAAATACAGCTCCCTACTTGCTTTCACCCAAGATCCGGACTTCTCTTTCAAGCGTAATACCTGAGTGTTCCTTGACTTTTTCGATAACCGATTGGATCAAGTCCTCGTAGTCTTTGGCCGTTCCATCTGCGACATTGATCATAAATCCTGCATGCTTTTCTGACACTTCTACGCCACCGATACGATAGCCTTTCAAGCCAGCTTCTGAAATTAACTGACCTGCAAAATGCCCGACTGGACGCTTAAAGACCGAGCCACAAGATGGGTATTCCAAAGGTTGCTTGAGTTCACGTAGGTGCGTCAAGCGGTCCATTTCCTGCTTGATAACCTGATGGGTTCCTGGAGCTAGGGCAAATTTAACTGACAAGACAACTGCACCAGACTCCTGAATAGCTGAATGGCGGTAACCAAAAGCCAAGTCTTTAGCAGACAGGGTTTCGATTTCTCCATCCTTGGTCAAGACCTTACAAGACTGCAAGATGTGAGCAATCTCGCCACCATAGGCACCCGCATTCATAAAGACAGCACCGCCAACGCTTCCTGGAATACCACAAGCAAACTCAAAGCCAGTTAAACTATGACGGAGGGCAATGCGAGTTGTTTCAATCAAGTTAGCCCCAGCTTCTGCTTCAATGGTATAGCCATCAACAGAAACGTTATTGAGCTTGTCACACAAGATGACAAATCCACGAATCCCACCATCACGAACGATGATATTGCTGGCATTGCCAAGAACCATCCAAGGGATATTTTCTTGGTTGGCAAATTTCACAAGGCGAGCCAACTCAAAACGATTTCGTGGAAAGACCAAATAATCAGCCTCTCCACCTACTTTTGTATAACTATAGCTATGCAAGGGTTCCTGAAAACGGATATCAATTCCTTCTAAGATTTCAAGCATTTTTTCTCTTACAGACATGTCACTCTTCCTTTTACAAAATTCATTCCATTATACCATTTTTAGAGACATTTGACGACCATAAAAATACCTTGTTTGGATTTTGCATAAGAAAAAGAGGTTTCCCCCTTTTTATGATTTTTTACAAAAGATTTCCTTGGTTCCATAGGCGACCAGAACGAGCTCCAGTGCTAGAATCACTTCAACCAAGACTGGATTTGTCAACCAGCCTACTTGGAAAAGAGATGGTGCCAGATCAAAGAAGGCATGCAAGCCATAGGCTGCTAGGAGATAAATCCATTTCTTCTGGCGAACAGCTTGGTAAACCCAAACTGTCAAAAGTAATTGGAAACCAAGCGCCAAGATTCGCTCAAAACCAAGCAAATAAATCTGCCAGACCGAAAGTGACTGAATGGTTTTTAACATATTTTCAGACAGTAATTGCATAACCTGTGGATTCTGAGTTTGAACTGCCGAAAGAACGATGTAAAGATTGAGTAAACTAGTAAGGCCTAGAAAAATCAACTCCAAGCCACCATGCCCTAGGCCATAGGCCAAGGCATCTGCCTTTTCCAAACTTCTCTTTTTCTCCAACCATTTGAAGAAAACAAGACGAGCCGTTTCCTCAAAAAATGCTGCCATGGCTAGGCCATAGATAATATAGATAAGCGGATGATCTTGCAAGAGGGCAATACTACCGTCTTTTTGAGGATGCAAAATCAAGATATGCACCAGTTTTTCCAAAATCTGCGAAGAGACAAAGAAAGCGACTGCACCCAAGCCCAAGACAGCTAGATTAATCTGGTATTTCTTTTTGGCAAACCAAATGCTTCCTATCAGAAAAGCTAGCAACAGCAACATGGTAATAATGATATGAATGGTCATTTTCTTCTCCTATTCTGCCTTTTCAATATCTTTTTTCATCTCGTCAACATTGAACTTAGCAAACAAGTATTGACGGTCTTGGACTGGGAAACGTTGGTCCAACTGGTCAACTGCTCCCACCTCGATAATGCCTTCCTTGATGACAAAATCCATGACATGTCCACCGAAGGTCAAATCATCTGATATGAAGTGCAGATGGTAGCCTGCCACACTGACCCCATGGAAAATCTCAGGCGTCCAGAAACCAACAATAGTCCCCGCAACATTGTCACGACTATATTCCGGTTGATGGGTTGCGACATCAGCAAACTTGGTATCGGGTGTTGACTTAGGAATCATACGCACATGCATATGTGAAAATTCCCCCCGAATCTTGATAGAGCGGAAAAGATTTTCCCCATCATAATAAGACTCAATTCGTTCTTTCAATTCCTTGTCTGTCATCTCAAAGCGCTGGCGGAAAATGACCTCTGCCTGATGCGGTACCACTGCAGCGTAAGGAATAAGGGCATCTGGTGACACTTCCACAATTTCTGGCTGGTCTCCTGACCCTTTGGCCTGATAAGCCTTGCCATCCAAGACAATCAATTCCCCATCAATGGAATCCAAGGTTCCCAAACCAAGGTCACCATGTTCTAGCAATTCTCCTACTGTCATAGTACCACCATAAAGGCCAGCCATCAAGGCTCCAAGAGTATTGTATTGAAATAATTTCACTGGTTCCTGCACGTTCTTATCCATTCACTTTCTTGTCTGTTATTCTATAAATCTTACTCCTAAGTATACCACATTTGCCCCTAGATGTGAACGAGAGAAACGCTCTAGACATTGCCAAGAAGGAAAAAAAAGGGTACAATGTAACAAAATCAAGGGAGGTCTGGAATGAAGAAACAAAGCAAGTACAAAGAGGTCGTTTCCTATCTGAAAAATGGTATCGAGTCTGGACGATTTCCGACGGGTAGCCTGAGATTTTGACAGAAACAAAACTTGCACTAGCACAACAACCCCTAAGGAACACACTTCCCTAGGGGTCGCTTTTTATTTAACTAAATCATTATTTATTTTTTGTTCCTAGTAAACATAAATATTGTATTAATAATTGCAAAAATAAATGCAAACAAAAGGATTTTCCAAAGGATAAATTTTTGTAACACTAAATATGCATATACAAATCCAATCAAAAAGCTAATAATCCCATCTTTTATTAAAAAGTTTTTATCACGCATTATTCCAGACCACACTGAACTGCCCAAATAGCCAACTGACCAGCAATGATATAAATATTTGTTTTAAGTCCATTAGCTTTAACAAATCTTAGTACCACTTTAGCTAATTCTGACCAAGCCTTTTTCTGCGCATACTTAACAATTAGCGAAACATTGATCATAGCAAAAAATTCATCTCGTATTTTTCCTGCTATACATCCTCCCATCTCATCCCAAGGGACTCTGTCATAGGGATTATTAATATTAGTTTCTAATTCATTTTCCGCAAGAGCAATATCTTTTTGAGAAAAGTTTTTATAAACATATTCAGTAAAATTTTTTTCATTAACTCCATTTCTAAACATTTGTTCAAGAACATTGGCTACATCATCGATTTGTTTTTGTTCTTGGGTACTAATTTCAGAAACTTCCGTAGTAGTTACATCATCAGCAAATACTCTAACAGAAGCTATAGAAGGAGACATAATAGAAAATAGTGATAATACAACAAGAGCTGAAGTTACAATTTTTTTAAATTTCATAAAAAACACTCCTTTCAAGTCACAAATATATATTACTGATAAAATAACTTGATTTTCTGATTTAAAACTCCTTTCTAACAAGTTATTCGTATGCTTTTATTTTTTAGTTCTATTATACCACAACAAGAAAACGATTTCAAGCATTTTCCTAAAAATATGTACAAGTAATATGTACAAGTAATAAGGGGAAATTAGCATAAAAACTTTTTAAAACAAATCAACCCCAGATAAAAATACACATGTTGTTTTAAAGACAAAAAAGGGTACGAAAAACTGTCACATCTGCATTTGATTGCTCTTTGATTTCAAAAAAGTATTAAAAATGGGAGTATACCACATTTGCCCCTAGATGTGAACGAGAGAAACGCTCTAGACATTGCCAAGAAGGAAAAAAAAGGGTACAATGTAACAAAATCAAGGGAGGTCTGGAATGAAGAAACAAAGCAAGTACAAAGAGGTCGTTTCCTATCTGAAAAATGGTATCGAGTCTGGACGATTTCCGACGGGTAGTCGCCTGCCTTCTATCCGTCAACTGAGCCTTGACTTTCACTGCAGCAAGGACACCATTCAACGAGCCCTGCTGGAATTACGGCACGAACAATACCTCTATGCCAAGCCTCAGAGTGGCTACTATGTATTAGAACAAGGGCAACATCAAGACCTAGAAATCGAGGTTACCGACGAACATGCCAGTGCCTATGACGATTTCCGACTCTGTGTCAATGAAACCTTGATTGGACGAGAAAACTACCTCTTCAACTACTATGACAATCAAGAAGGATTAGAAGACCTAAGACAGTCCATTCACAAACTCCTCTTTGAGCAAGCTCTCTACTGCAAGGCTAACCAACTAGTACTGACTTCTGGAACCCAACAAGCCTTATTTATCCTCTCTCAAATATCCTTTCCTAGACAAGCCAAGGAAATCTTGGTGGAACAGCCAACCTACCATCGGATGAATCGCCTCTTGATTGCACAGGGGCTGGACTATCAAACGATTGAACGAGGCATTGATGGGATTGACTTGGAGGAGCTGGAAGGCCACTTCAAAACAGGAAAAATTAAGTTTTTCTACACCATTCCCCGATTTCACTATCCTCTGGGACATTCCTATTCTGAGCAAGACAAACGATCCATTCTTAACTTAGCTGCCAAGTATGATGTCTATATCGTAGAAGACGATTATCTGGGTGATTTGGACTCCAAGAAGGGCCAAACCTTCCACTATCTTGATACAGAGGAGCATGTCATTTATATCAAGTCCTTCTCGACCAGCCTTTTTCCTGCCCTTCGTATTACAGCACTCATTCTTCCAAATGCTATCAAAGAAGCATTTGTGGCCTACAAAAATATCCTAGACTACGACAGCAACCTCATTATGCAAAAGGCCCTGTCACTCTATATTGACAGTCAATTGTTTGAAAAAAATCGTTTGGCTCGCTTGACCAATCATGAATCTTACCAAAAACAAATCGAGGAAAGGATAACTAAAACACCTTGTCCCCTTCCTCATTATCCCCTACACGATGGTTTATTGCTAGACCTGAGACAGTATCCTAAAATCGCCAGTCTCAAACACAGTCAACCGGGCTTGGACTTCTTTGAAGAGGCCTATTTAAGTACCTGTCCTTATCAATTTGCCAAGGTGTCCCTAGACAATCTGGAAAATGTTTTAAACTATTTAAAAGCAGAATTGGAATGACATCCAACTCTGCTTTTTCTTATTCTTCAACTTCAGTTAGACTTGCTGCTTTTTCAAGATAGCTTTGGTAAATTCCTTCATCCTTAAGTTTTTGGATGACCTTGTCTACCACTTCTTTCAAATCATCACTATTTTTTCTAAGAGCAACGGCATTGGCGTCGCCGTCCTTCATCTTCAAGCTGACAGTTGCGACAGCTAAGCCAGCGTTTTTAGCAGCATAACTAAGTGCAACAGGCTCATCCATATGAACAGCATCTACTTTTCCAGCCTGCAATTCATTGACTGCTTCACCCATATTAGTTAGGGAAGTTAATTGAGCTTTTGGCAATTGTTCCTTGACCATTGATTCTGGAACAGTCCCTTTTTGGGCTGCAATATTAGCACTTTCTAGGCTAGTTAAATCCTTGTATTTTTCCACATCAGCCTTACGAACCAAGAAACTAATCTTGTTTTCATAGTATGGGATTGAAAAATCAAAGACTTCTTTTCTCTCGTCAGTAGCACTAATTCCTGCAACTGCTAGGTCAGCCTTACCAGTTTGAAGACTGGTCAAAACATTGTCAAAACTCATGCTTGAGATTTCCAACTTAACCCCAAGTTCATCAGCGATAGCCTGAGCCATGTCGATGTCTGCACCGACTACCTGGTTCTTTCCATCAACCAATGATTGAAATTCAAAGGGTGCATAGTCAGGACTGGTTGCCACAACTAATTTCCCCTTTTGCTTAATGGCCTCAACAGCTGACTGAGAACCATTAGAACCTGACTGGCAAGCTACTAAGAAGAAACTTGCAAGAAAATTACATAAAACAAATATCCATTTTTTTGATTTCATAAATAAACAACCTCTCTGTTAATTTTGTATAATTATAACGATATCCAAGTTACTTGTCAAGTGTTTTTTAAATTTTTATCTCAAAAATATTTTTTCGTTCAAAAAAAGGAGCCATCAGTTGATTTCAAGCTCCTTTTTATACAGAATTAAACTATTTTATAGTTCGACAATCTTACCTGTTTCAAAGTAGACAACCCATTCACAGATATTTTTAGCATAGTCACCGATACGCTCCAAGTAGGAAATAACTTGGAAATAATCACGACCCGTAACAATGGCTTCTGGATTTTTCTTAATCTCTTCAGTCGCAAGGTCACGGATAGTTTCAAAATAGTGGTTAATTTGCTCATCCATGGAGGCCACCCGGTATGCGTCGTCAACAGAACCATTAAGATAAAGATCAAGTGCTGCTTCCACAACGCTTTTAACTTCACGTCCCATTTTTTTAATTTCTTCCTCTACAGCTGGGATGCGTTCTTCCCCCTTCATACGGATGGTTGCCTGGGCAATGGCTACAGCGTGATCCCCCATACGCTCCACATCTGATACAGCCTTAAGGACAGTCAAGACTGTACGCAAATCTTGAGAGACTGGTTGTTGGAGTGCGATCATTTCAAATGATTTCTTTTCCAGTTTCACTTCGTATTCATTTACTTCTGCATCATCTTCGATGACCTCTTTTGCCAGGTCACGGTCATGCGTGACAAAAGCACGTACCGTACGATTGATTTGTGAGAGCACTTCTTGTCCCATAGCGTAGAACTGGTTATGTAATTTCTCTAAATCTTCTTCAAATTGAGATCGTAACATCTTTCATCTCCTTATCCAAATTTTCCTGTAATATAGTCTTCCGTTTCCTTGTGTTGGGGATCAAGGAACATCTGCTTGGTATCATTAAATTCAATCAAATCTCCATCTAGGAAAAATCCTGTCTTATCAGAGATACGTGAAGCTTGCTGCATGGAACGGGTTACCAGAAGCATGGTGTACTTGTCTTTTAGACCATACAAGGTTTCCTCAATTTTACCAGCTGAAATCGGATCCAAAGCCGAAGTTGGCTCATCCAAGAGGATGATTTTAGGACTAGTTGCCAAGACACGGGCCACGCAGACACGCTGCTGTTGACCACCTGACAATCCAATAGCTGAATCATATAGACGATCCTTGACCTCATCCCAGATAGAGGCACCTTGCAAGGCTTTTTCTACGGCTTCATCCAGAACCTGCTTATCCTTAATTCCATTGATACGAAGCCCGTAGACAACATTCTCATAGATAGTCATAGGGAAAGGATTAGGTTGTTGGAAAACCATTCCGATTTCCTTACGTAATTCAACCGTATCTGTACGCGGACTGTAGATGTTGTGACCATTGTACACCACGGATCCAGTTGTGGTCACCTCTGGATTGAGATCTCCCATGCGGTTGAGAGACTTGAGGAGGGTTGACTTCCCTGATCCAGATGGACCAATCAAGGCTGTAATTTCCTTAGGTTGGAAAGATAGGGAAACACTATTCAAAGCCTTCTTTTTATTATAATAAACGGACAGGTCTGATACCTGTAAAATCGCATCTGTCATACGGTTTCCTTTCTAACCAAAGTGACCAGATACATAGTCATTGGTGGACTGTAGCTTGGCATTTTGGAAAATAGTTGCAGTCTTGTCATACTCAATCAAATCACCCAAGTAAAAGAAGCCTGTATAGTCACTTGCACGAGCAGCCTGCTGCATATTATGCGTTACAATGATGATGGTAAAGTTTTTCTTGAGCTCAAACATGGTCTCTTCTAGTTGCATGGTCGCAATCGGATCCAAGGCTGAGGCTGGCTCATCCATTAAGAGGATATCTGGCTTAACAGAGATGGCACGAGCGATACAGAGACGTTGTTGCTGACCACCTGATAAGGTCAAGGCTGACTTGTGGAGATCGTCTTTAACCTGATCCCAGAGGGCAGCCTGACGAAGGGAGGTTTCTACGATTTCATCTAGGACTTGCTTATCCTTAACTCCAGCACGTTCATGCGCAAAGGTAATATTACGGTAAATTGACTTAGCAAATGGATTGGGGCGTTGAAAAACCATTCCAATGTGTTTACGCATTTCATAAACGTTGATTTCTGGACGGTTGACATCAATTCCACGATAGAGAATCTGCCCAGTTACTTTAGCAATATCAATGGTATCATTCATGCGATTGAGACTGCGTAAGTAGGTAGATTTCCCCGATCCCGACGGACCAATCAAAGCTGTAATTTTATTTCTTTCAAATTGCATATCAATCCCCTTAATGGATTCATTTTTACCATAGTAAACATGGACATCCTTAGTAGAAAGGGCTACTTTTTCTTCAGGAAAGGTAAGGATATGCTTCTCATCCCAGTTATATGTTGACATGGCTTCTCCTTTAGGCAGCGGTTAATTTCTTGTGTAGATAGCTTCCGAACTTACGAGCTCCAAAGTTAAAAATCAGGATAAAGATCAGGAGCACAGCGGCAGAACCTGCTGATACAATGGTTCCATCTGGAATAGTGCCTTCACTATTGACTTTCCAGATATGGACAGCCAAGGTTTCTGCTTGACGGAAGATAGAGATGGGGCTAGTCACACTGAGGATATTCCAGTTAGACCAGTCAAGAGCTGGCGCCGATTGCCCTGCTGTATAGATCAGAGCTGCAGCTTCGCCAAAGATACGACCAGATGCCAAGACGACACCCGTTACAATACCTGGAAGCGCTTCTGGAATAACAACATGAACCACTGTCTCCCAGCGAGAAATCCCAAGAGCCAGACCAGCCTCACGTTGGGTATGGTGAACGTGTTTCAAACTATCCTCTACATTACGCGTCATCTGAGGCAAGTTAAAGACTGTCAAGGCCAAGGCACCTGAAATGATTGAAAATCCATACTCAAACTGAACTACAAAGATCAAGTAACCAAAGAGACCCACCACCACTGATGGTAAAGAGGACAAGATTTCAATACAAGTCCGCACAAAGTTGGTAACAGGACCTTTTTTAGCATATTCAGCCAAGTAAATCCCAGCTCCCATAGAAAGAGGTACAGAAATAATCAAGGTAATGACCAATAGGAAAAAGGAATTGTAAAGCTGAATGCCAATCCCACCACCTGCTTGAAAAGCAGAAGACCTTCCAGTCAAGAAAGACCAAGAGATATGGGGCAAGCCCCGAACCAAGATATAGAGAATCAAGGAAGCCAAGATTGTCACAATGATGCTAGCAATCGTATAGAGGACAGCTGTTGCAAGTTTATCTAATTTCTTAGCGCGCATAATTTTTCTTTCCTCTTTCTTTCGTAATCAATTTAATCACACTGTTAAAAACTAAACTCATCAAGAGCAGTACCAAGGCCAGTGACCAGAGAACATTATTATTTACAGTTCCCATGACAGTGTTCCCAATTCCCATAGTTAATATAGAAGTTAAAGTTGCAGCTGGTGTGGTCAAGGAAGTTGGGATAACAGCTGAGTTTCCGACAACCATCTGGATAGCTAAAGCCTCACCAAAGGCACGCGCCATCCCAAAGACCACTGCAGTGAAAATACCAGAACGGGCCGCCTTCAAGATCACACGCCAGATAGTCTGCCAGCGAGTGGCTCCCATAGCGAAACTGGCTTCACGATAATAACGAGGAACCGCACGCAAGCTATCCGTTGTCATAAAGGTTACGGTCGGCAAAATCATGACAAAGAGGACGGAAATCCCTGACAAAATCCCAAAACCAGTCCCACCAAAGACACTGCGAACAAAGGGAACGACGACTTGCAAGCCAATAAATCCGTACACTACTGAAGGAATCCCAACCAGGAGTTCAATAGCTGGTTGCAAAATCTTCGCCCCTTTTGGTGATACTTCGGTCATAAAAACTGCTGCACCAATAGCAAAGGGGGTTGCGATAAGGGCTGAGAGAATGGTAACGATAAAGGAACCCAAAATCATAGGAAGGGCACCAAATTCTTTACTAGAAGGATTCCAAATTCCTCCCAAAAGAAAGTCAAAGATATTCACACCATTGACAAAGAAGGTCGACAAGCCTTTTTGCGCTACGAAAACCAAAATCATGGCCACAAGGATGACTATCAAAGAAAGACAGGCAAAGGTCAAACCTTTTCCTAATTTCTCCAGACGAGAATTCTTTGATGGAAGCAACATTTTCTTAGCTAATTCTTCTTGATTCATTATTGTCTCCCTTCCAACACTGTCACAGTTCCGGCAGCATCTTTTTCAACCTTCATTTCCTTAATCGGAATATACTTCAATCCTTTGACAATCCCTTCTTGGGTCTCATCCGAGAGAACAAAATTGAGAAATTCTGCAGCCAACTCATTGGGCTGCCCCAATGTATACATATGCTCATAAGACCACAAGGGCCAATTATTGCTACTTATATTTTCTGGACTTAAGTCATAGCCATTCAACTTCATGCTTTTGACCGAATCATCTATATAGGTAAGAGATAAATAAGAGATAGCTCCTGGACTTTTTGATACGATTGATTTTACCGCTCCATTTGAATCCTGCTCCTGACTTTGCATGGCAGACTGACCTTCCATAATGACAGTATCAAAGGTAGCACGAGAACCAGAGCCGGCTGCCCGATTGATAACAGAGATGGGTAAGTCCTTACCACCAACCTCTTTCCAATTGGTTACCTCACCTATGAAGATTTGACGAAGTTGCTCTGTCGTTAGGTTATCAACATCAACCTCCTTATTGACAATCAGAGCCAAGCCAGCTACCGCGACCTTGTGGTCAACAAGAGCAGAAGCATCAATTCCGTCTTTTTCCTCAGCAAATACATCTGAGTTTCCTATATCAACTGCCCCAGACTGAACCTGGGACAAGCCTGTACCAGAACCTCCCCCTTGGACATTGACCGTTTTTCCAACATGGATCGTGCCAAATTCATCTGCCGCTACTTCAACCAAGGGTTGCAAGGCAGTTGAGCCAACAGCCGTTATGGATTCTCCACGATCAATCCAGCTAGCACAGCCTACTAAACAAGCCGTCAGCCAAAAAGCGATAAGAGACAGAGCAAGCTTTTTTCTTTTTTTCACTGTTTTTCTCCTCGAAAATAATTATGAATACTGTGAATTTTTTAAGTAGTTCTTTATGAGTTGACGCATGAATTCTTACCAAATTTCTGCGCAATTGATTATTTATATAATATAGGCTATATTACTCTTTCCTAACCTCCTTTTTTCATATGTGGATAAAATCTCTTGTCTATCCCTTCCCCCATTGTCACCCATTATAGTCATTTCGTGTCTCTTTTTCCCCTTTTTAATGCAAGGGAAATTACTCTCCTTAGATGATAATCCAAAAGCTAGAAAGGTATCTCAAACCTCTCTACTCTCCCAGACTAGTTTACAACTAAAAGGAAAAGATTCTATTTTATGAGAAATCTAGTTTACAAGCGGTAAGAACGCTAATAACTAAACTTCTTGTACTCTTTGAAAATCTCTTCAAACCAGTGTTTTGAGCTATCTATGGCTAGCTTCCTAGTTTGCTCTTTGATTTTCATTGAGTAGTAAAACTACATGTAATGGCAATCAAGATATCAAGAATCATCCTACTAAAAAAATCCATACTTTCACTATAACATAGAATAAGATATTTGACTAGCATTTTCATTTGAATCTGAGGCCTTTTGGAAAATAATTTTTCAAAACATTTCCAGTAACCTTTGCAAAGCCCAAGCCATTGCCTTTAACCAAAACTTGGTACCAACCATTTGGCAGACTTTCTGCCAGCTGAACGATTTCTCCAGCCGCATACTTGACAAACGCTTCTTGGCCAATTTCAACCGACTGTTCGACCTGACTCGATTTCAAGGCTAAACCAAGAGCGAAACTGGGCTCAAAGCGTTTCTTCTTAAAAGTACCCAGATGCAGTCCATTGCGAGCAATCTTGAGCTTCCCTAAATCTGGCAAAAGTTCTGGCAAGAGATAAAGCTGGTCTCCAAAAGTCTGCAAGATACCCGGTAGATTGACCTTCAAATGGTTTTGGGCAAATTCCTGCCACAAGGCAACTTGTTCACGGCTGAGGTTACTCTTACTTGCCTTAAATTTAGGAGCTGGATTGTTACCCTTAAACTGTAGATGGGCAACAAACTGACCCTCTCCCTTAAACTGATGAGGGTACATCCGAGCCGTTTCTGGCAGGTCAATACCAGCTACCATTCCATTGATATGCTCTACTGGCAACAAGTCAAAATCATACTCTTCCAGCAACCAATTGACAATCTCTTCGTTTTCCTCGGGTGCCCAGGTACAGGTCGAATAAACCAGACGACCACCTTCAGCTAACATGGTCACTGCATCCTCCAGAATTTCTCTTTGCAAGCTAGCACATTGACTCGGATAATCTAAGCTCCAATAGTCCATAGCATCAGGTTGCTTACGAAACATTCCTTCACCAGAGCAAGGGGCATCAAGAACGATTAAGTCAAAATAGCCTTTAAAGACCTTGACCAAGCGGTCGGCAGATTCATTGGTCACCACGACATTTGTCGCTCCAAAACGCTCCATGTTTTCAACCAAAATCTTAGCCCGTTTGCTTGAAATTTCATTGGAAACAAGTAGCCCCTCCCCTGCTAGATAGGCTGCCAGTTGAGTTGATTTGCCCCCCGGTGCAGCAGCCAAGTCCAAGACCTTCATACCAGGACTGGGTTGGGCTACTTGAGCCACCATTTGAGCAGCAGGTTCTTGCGAATAAACTAAACCTGTAGCATGCTCAGGCGATTTCCCTGAAACCTTCCCATAGTGGCCCCAAGGGGTTTGAGTAATGGCATCAGAAAAGGAAAGTTGCTCTTCTTTTAAGGGATTGACCCGAAAGGCCGAAACCGCTTCCTCCTCAAAAGAGGCAAGAAAATTTCTTGCCTCATCTCCTAGTATTTCTTTATATTTTTCAACAAATCCTTCTGGAAATTGCATTTAAGTTCTTTTCCTTTCGTAAATATAGGACTGAATTTCCTCCTGCATCTCAAGAGGCACCATCATGACAGGCTGTCTGGTTTGAAAATCAGGAGCTTCACCAAAAAGGGTCACAACCCGATAGCCCAGACTTTCCCCTAAAATACTAGCTGCGGCATAATCCCATGGTTGCAGATAAGTGAGATAGGTCAACAAACGCCCTGACAAAATCTTGGCAAAACTAATGGCCGCACTTCCATAGACACGAACACCAAGAACCGCTCGGCTCAAATCAGCCAGCCCCCATTCATTGGTTTCCAGCATACCACTATTCCCTGCAATGAGAAAATCTCCAAGTGGTTTAGTTTTAAAAGGAGCTAGGGGCCTATCATTTAGACAAACTGGAAATTCCCCACCACCGTGGTAACAATCCCCTTTGACCACATCATAAATCAGACCAAACTGTCCCTGACCATTTTCAAAATAAGCCATCATAACAGCAAAATCTTCCTGCTGGGCTACAAAATTATTGGTACCATCAATGGGATCAATGACCCAAACCTTGCCCTCTTGAACCGAGGCTCGCAGACAACCTTCTTCAGCACAAATCTTATCCTCAGGATAACGGGACAAAATCTCACCAACCAAGAGTTCCTGAACTTCTTTGTCCAGTCTAGTCACCAAATCTGTTGGAGAGGACTTGGTTTCAACACGCAAGTCTTCCTGCATATGGTCAAGAATGTACTGACCTGCTTTCTTAACAAGCTCTTTAGCAAATTCAAATTTACTTTCCAAGAGAAATCTTTCCTTCCCCTTTTTCTTTGGCAGCCTGAACTGCTCGGTAAAGTGAATAGCCACTAACCGTTTCAAATTCTCGTCCCAAACGTTTCTCTTCGCTCTTGCTTGGCACGACCGCTTTGAATCCCTTATAGGAGTCCAGTAACTTTTTAGCCTCTACTTTGCCTTCATAGGCAGCTTCAACATCATTAAAAAAAGAAAGCACTGAAGCAAGTTCTTCAGTGCTCCACGACAAATCTAGTGGGTAACTATACTGTTTGTTCATTAACTAATACCAGCTCTCATTCTTGCTTCTTTTAGTTCTTGCTTACGATAACTACGAGGGAGAAAAGCACGAATCTCATCTTCATTAAAACCGATTTGCATACGCTTGGCATCAATAATAATTGGACGACGCAAAAGACTAGGATACTGCTCAATCAAATGAAGCAATTCCGATACCGAAATACTCTCTACATCAATATTCAATTTTTGAAAAATTTTTGAACGAGTTGAAATGATGTCATCAGTACCATTTTCGGTCAAGGAAAGGATGTGTTGCAATTCTTTTCTTGTTAAAGGACTGGTCATAATATTGTGTTCCACAAAGGGAACCTTATGTTTTTCTAACCAAGCCTTAGCCTTACGACATGATGTACAGCTCGGTGATAGAAATAGTGTAATCATGCTTTTCTCTTCTTATCTATACTTTGCTACTTCTATTATACAAAAAAATAAGGCGCTTGACTAGGGATTTTTAGAAAAAAAGCCTATTTTTTCAAGAAAAATAGGCTGTTTGCGAACGATTGACACAATTGGATTTGGTTAATTCACTCTTAACGATGGTTTTAAACGATATATATATTTTTATATATGCAAATTAAAAACATCTTTCATTTCACTTCCTACGACTTTTCAGACACAGATACCCAAAGAAGCTTTCATAGAGGGCAAAAAAGAGGAGGAAGGCATGAAGAAAGAAGGTCTCTGGCAAAATCATAATAACAGGATCCTTGGCTGGATCAAAAAGCCAGGTATCATCTCCCACAAAGAGAATTTGATGGAAAAGAGTAAAGAATTGGTCAAAACCAATCAAAACTCCCCCAAGTCCAATCATCACAGGTAAGACTACTAGAGTCAGGAGACTTTTTCGATAAAGAGACAAAAAGTCCTTTTTCACAATCCTATTGACAAAGACATAGAAACTTGGCAGTGTCACTAGAGCTACTAGCTGAACCAAATGAAAGAGATTCTTGACCACTGCGAAATGGTGCAGACCAGCTGCTGACGAACGAAAATCAGGCATCTGTAAGACCTGACTAAAAGGATTGGTCAGATAATTCATCAAGATATGAAAATTGTATTGAATGGTTTCTGGTTTTAGATAGACTCGATTCGTTAAGTTTAGCCACTGAATCTCCATAGGATAGAAAATCCAAGCCAGATAAATGGTCAGAAGGATTGAGAGGGAGAGGAGAAAGAGCATAGAGCCCCAAAAGATCAATTTAGTTTTCATCAAAATCCCACTCCGCAAGGCTAGAAACCACATGTGTCGGTGCGATTGGCAGGCCAGCTACTTCTTCTGCCTTAGTAAAACCTGTCGTCACCAAGAGCGTTGGAATGCCATTGTCAATCCCAGCCCGGATATCAGTCAAATAATTGTCCCCAACCATGATTAACTCTTCACGTTCCAAACCTAAGTGCTCAACCGCCTTGTCCATAATGATGGCATTTGGTTTTCCGATATAAACCGGCTTCACTCGTGTCGCTACTTCAAGCAGCGTAATCAGTGAGCCAGCACCTGGCAAAAGACCGCGTTCCGTCGGGATGTTGAGGTCAGGATTGGTTCCGATAAAATGGGCACCCTTTTGAATAGCAAGAGTTGCTGTGGCAAATTTTTCATAGTCGACTTGCCAATCCAGACCAACTACCACGTAGGCAGGGTTTTCCTTGTCTTCCACATAACCAGCCGCCTTGATGGCTTCCTTGAGTCCTGCTTCTCCGACGACATAGACGGTCTTTTCAAGCCCCAAATCATTCATATAGTCGATGGTTGCCAAAGTCGCTGTGTAGACAGTCGATAGGGGCGTATCGATATTAAAATTCTGAGCCAACATCTCCTTAACACTCTCTGGAGTGCGGGTTGTATTGTTGGTTACAAAGAGATAGGGAATGTCCCGCTTTTGCAATTCATGAACAAAAGTCTCTCCAGCAGGGATTCGGTCTTTCCCCTTATAAATGGTTCCGTCTAAATCAATTAAATAGCCTTTATATTTCATCTATTTCTCCCTAAGCCTTTTTTATTTCTTGCCAAGTAATGATTGCTTGGGCATTGATAACCCCATCACTTGTAATTTCATGCTTGCTTTCCAGTCCAGTCCGTTCAACAGCCGATGTAATCACCCCACCTGGTCGAACTTCCTTGACATACTTGAGGTTGATTTTCTTGGGAATATAGTGGGTCAAAAAATCCGCTCCCATGACCTCAAAAATCCAGTCCAAGTATTTACTGTTATTGACATGACCATTCATATCCAAGTCGTAAAAACGAACATGGTAATCCTTGCTGATCGGCTCTTCCAAGGATTCATACTTCGGTCCACGGATAAGTTTTTTATCAAAATCAGACTGGTAAGGAGCCACAATCTCAGGTTCAACAACATGGACTTTTCGACTGTCGCGGTCCATGAGAACAAAGGTCGCCATCATGTGGATGAGCTCCTGCCCCGCTTCATTATAAATAGTAAAGCGACGGTAGCAAAAAAGTCGATTGTAGCTCAAGGCTTCCGTTTCGATGGTAATTTCTTCCGCAAAACGAGGCAAACGAACCACCTCAATATCATATTCTGCGATAATCCAGACCAGATTATAGTCTTCCAAAATGGCCTTATCACTAACTCCCAGTTCAATCGACTGCATCCCTGAAACTTGCAGTGACAGCAAAATCACATCTGGAAGTTTGATATGACCGTTCATATCAGCCATATCAAAAGGAATTTTCATTTTCATTTGATAAGTTAAGCCCATGATCCTACTCCAAAATAAATCGTTCTGCTACAGTATCTCCCAAAAAGAGACCTCTCTTTGTCATGCGAACGTGGTCACCCTCAATCTGCATGAGGCCTTGTTGAACCAAATCTCTGACAATTTCTCCATAAAGTCCAGCAAAAGACTGTCCAAATTTTTCCTCAAATCGCGCCATGGAAACCCCGGATTTCTTGCGGAGTCCCAAGAACATTTCTTCTTCCATTTGCTCCTTTTGACTCAGGTGATCTTCTGTAATACAAGCATTGCCTTCCTCAACCGCACTAAGATAATGACGAATGGGACCATGATTTTTATAACGTACTCCATTGACATAACCAGATGCCCCTGCACCAATACCATAGTATTCAGCATTGTCCCAGTACATGAGATTATGACGACTTTCAAAGCCGGGTTTGGAGAAATTAGAAATCTCATAATGCTCAAAACCCGCTCGCTCCAGCTCTGCAATGATGTACTCAAACATCTCCGCTTCTAGTTCCTCCTTAGGCAGAGGCAATTTCCCACGTCGCATCCGGTTCATAAAGACCGTATGGTTTTCTAAAATCAAACTATACAAACTCATGTGGGGAATATCCAGTCCAATGGCTTTAGCCACATTTTCCTTTACTTGCTCCATGGTCTGACCAGGCAGAGCATAAATCAAATCAATGGAGATGTTGTCAAAACCAGCCAGTTTCAGGCGATCGATATTTTCATAAATATCCTTCTCCAAATGACTGCGCCCAATCTTTTTCAACATCTTATCATCAAAGGTCTGGACACCTAGCGAAACACGATTGACAGCCGAATTTTTCAAAACAGCTATCTTATCCGCATCCAAATCGCCTGGATTGGCTTCAATGGTCAACTCTTCTAAGACAGACAAGTCCAAATTTTTAGTCAAGCCATTCAGTAAAACCTCCAGTTGCGGAGCCGACAGGGCTGTCGGTGTTCCGCCACCGATATAAAGGGTTGACAACTTTTCAATATCATAAGAACGAAACTCTTCCAGCAGATGCTCTAAATAGCTGTCGACTGGCTGATTTTTGATGAAGACCTTTGAAAAATCACAATAATAACAAATCTGGGTACAAAATGGGATGTGCACATAGGCTGACGTTGGTTTTTTCTGCATAGTAATTATTATACCACAAAGACTAGATTCCAGATAAAAATCACCATCCCCAGATACATAGTCCGTCCGGAGATGGTGATGGTTTATTCTTCTGTTATATCAATCACAATCTCTTCTGAGTCATCAAGAGCTTCGGCTTTTTCTTGCCATTGTTCCTTGAGATTATTTAATTGATTTTTTGATGCTTCTGTCGCTTGAAAAGCATAGGATTTAACTTGAGCAAGTATACTGTCCACAGTGATTTCACCTGACTCAACCTGTTCTTTTGTTTTCAGAACAAAATCTGTAGCCTGCTCCTTAACTTCTGTCAGTTTTTCACAGACTTGCTCCTTGGCATACTCCGGATCTTCTCTCAAATCATCTAGAAAATCTTGAGCCTGACTGCAAACTTGTTTGCCCTTATCACTTGTTAAAAACAAGGCAAGAGCTGCACCTGAAACCGTTCCTAAAAGGATTGAGGATAATTTACCCATAAGGATTCTCCTTTTTTATTTTTTGAAAAATTTACTTGCAAGACGAAGAGCTGACAGACTTGCACCAGTCTTGAGTGTTTTTGAACCAGCTGATGAAGCTTTCTTGCTCAAGACACGCGCATGGTCATTGAGGTCTGAAACAGATAGAGATAAATCTGCAACAGCACTGAAGAGTGGATCAATCGTAGCCACCTTGACATTGATATCATCTGCCAAGACATTGACCTTAGCCAACAACTCATTGGTGTGATGCAAGGTCACATCCACATCTGAAGTCAAGGTTTTAATCGTCTTTTCTGTTTCATCGATGACACGACCAAGCTTTTGTACAGTAATGATCAGATAGACCAAAAAGACAATCAAAGCTAGGGCAACAAGAATATATGCAACTTCTAACATTTAGTTTTCCTCCTCTGTAATATAGTAAGGGGCCTTCTTTCGATTTTGATAAATAACGATCATTATACCGAGACCGATAAGGACAACTGACAGCCATTGGGACACTCGAAGTCCGAAGAACATGAGACTATCTGTTCGCATACCTTCGATGACCATACGACCGAAACCATACCAAATCAAGTAAAAGGCCGTGATATGACCTCGTCTGAGACTCTTCCATTTCCGTCTAAAAATCAGAATCAAGGCAAAGCCAAGCAGATTCCATAGAGACTCATAAAGGAAAGTCGGTTGACGGTAGCTCCCCTCAATATACATCTGGTCACGGATAAAGCCAGGTAGATAATCCAGATTATCCACTGTTGCACCATAAGCTTCTTGGTTAAAGAAATTACCCCAACGCCCCAAACTTTGAGCAATCATAACGCTAGGCGCCGCAATATCTAGAAAGTCCCAAGTATTGATGAGTTTACGGTCAGCAAAGATATAGAGCACAAGAGCCCCAGTTATCAAACCACCGTAAATGGCCAAACCACCATTCCAAATGGCAAAAATCTCTCCTAAATTCTGACTATAGTAATCAAATCGGAAAATAACATAGTAGAGACGAGCTCCTAAAATAGCCAAGGGAAAGGCTACTAAGATAAAATCTAAAATATCGTCTGGTATGATCTTCTTTCTAGGTGCTTCTTTCATGGTCAAATAAACCGCAAGAATCAAGCCTGTCACAATACATAAGGCATACCAACGAATGGCTAGGGGTCCTAGTTGAATAGCAATTGGATCAAGCATTTTGCACCTCATTTCGAGCGATGAGACTTGTCAGTCGTTCGTCGAACAAACGGGTCGCATCAAAGCCCATTTCCTTGGCACGATAATTCATGGCAGCTGCCTCAATCACAACAGAGATATTACGACCTGTTTTAACTGGAATACGAATACGAGGAATGGCTACGCCAGAAACTTCAAGTTCCTCTGCATTGTTTCCAAGACGATCAAAGGTCTTATGCGTATCGTAATTTTCCAAATAGACAGCAAGCTGAACCTGTGAAGAATCCTTGACAGCACTCGCACCGTAGAGACTCATAACATCGATAATACCAACCCCACGAATTTCAATCAAGTGTTTCAAAATTTCAGCTGGTTCACCCCAGAGAGTAATCTCATCCTTGGCAAAGATATCGACACGGTCATCGGCTACCAAACGGTGACCACGTTTGACAAGCTCAAGACCTGTCTCGCTCTTACCAATTCCACTATCTCCCTGAATCAAGACGCCCATCCCATAAATATCCATCAAGACACCGTGCACACTGGTACGTTCTGCCAAACGAGAATCCAGATAGCTAGATAACTCTCCAGATAAACGACTGGTAGCTGCACGGCTGGTTAAAATAGCAATCTTACATTCTCTAGCAGCCTTTAACATCTCCTCTGGAACCACCAAACCACGGGCAACAATGACTGCTGGTGTCTCAGGTAGAAACATTTTTTTCAAAACTTCATAACGGCTGTTGGAAGGCATGCTGATCAGATAAGACCACTCCTTCATCCCCAAAAGTTGAATCCGCTCTGGTGTATAGTAGTCAAAATAGCCTGTCATTTCAAGACCAGGTCGCGTAATATCCGCTGTATTGATTTCCTTTTCAAGCAATTCTGGTTCACCATAGACAATGTCTAGTCTAAGCTTTTCAATCACTTCTTTTACTAAAACCGACATCATTTCCTCCTTCAAATGAGTTCTTCTCTCTATTATATCAAATTGTAGGAGGAAGTTTCAGATTTTTGCAGGCTTTGGAGTATTTATTTAAAAGAAAAAGGACTAGATTTCTCTAGCCTTTCATTTCAATTAGAATTTTTTACGTTTACGAGCTACTTCTGATTTACGTTTACGTTTTACAGAAGGTTTTTCATAGAATTCACGTTTGCGTGTTTCTTGAAGAGTACCAGCTTTAGTAACCGCACGTTTGAAACGGCGAAGTGCGTCGTCAAGAGATTCATTCTTACGTACTACTGTTTTAGACATTTTTTTCACTCCCTTCAAGTTCAATATCTATTTCATTCTACACGTAAAAGGAATAATTGTCAAGCAAAAATGCGGTTTAATTTTGATTTTTTTCTTCCATTTATACAAGAGTTGAAAGCGTTCAATAGAACATTGCTTTTTTATTTTTCGAGTAAGCTAAGCGCTTCAGCATCTGCGATGATGGTTACATCAGGGTGATTTTGGAGGCTACTTGCAGGTAGGTTCTCAGTCACTGGGCCAGATACTGTTCCGGCAATGGCTTCTGCTTTCGACTCACCGTAAGCAAAAAGAATAATAGACTTGGCATCCAAAATGTTTTTAATCCCCATTGAAATAGCTTGGGTTGGGACGTCTTCAATCTTAGCAAAGAAGCGTGCATTAGCTTCGATAGTAGACTGGTCAAGTTCTACTAGATGCGTTTGACTGTCAAATGGAGTACCAGGCTCATTAAAGCCGATATGCCCATTGCGACCGATTCCCAAGATTTGGAGGTCAACTGGATGGTCAGCCAAAATTTGGTTGTAGCGTTCAACTTCAGCTTCAGCATTGTCCTTAACACCACGAGGCAAGAAACTTTCTTTAAATGGTTTTTGGTTGAACAAGTTTTCTTGCATGAAGTAACGATAAGACTGTGGATTGTCCCCATCAAGGCCCACATACTCATCAAGGTTGACACTGGTTAGATTTGAAAAATCAAGGTCACTCTCAACAATTTCCTTGTAAAATTCAAGTGGGCTACTTCCTGTCGCAAGTCCTAGAGTTTGAGCTCCATTAGCCAATTTTTCCTTCAAAATCTCAAAAGCAACTTTTCCACCTTGAACTTGGTTTTCAACTTTAATAACTTTCATCTTTTCATCCTCCATTTCTGTCTATATTTATTATATGGTATAGACCAATTTTTGTCAAGTGAAAACGATTTAATTTCTAAAAAAAGAGCGTCCAAACTTGAAACGTGTTATAATGGATAGGATTAGAACTTAGAAAGAATGAACAGATATATGAATACAGCTGATTTTGATTTCCACTTGCCAGAGGAATTGATTGCCCAAACGCCCCTTGAAAAACGTGATGCCTCCAAACTCCTCATCGTCAACCGTGAGACAGGAGAAATGCAAGATAAACACTTCCACTCTATTATTGATATGCTGGAACCTGGTGATGCCCTTGTCATGAACGACACCCGAGTTCTCCCTGCCCGCCTCTATGGTCAAAAAGTGGAGACAGGAGGTCATGTGGAACTTCTCCTCCTTAAGAACACTAGTGGAGACGAGTGGGAAGTTCTGGCTAAACCTGCCAAACGCCTCAAGGTCGGTACTCGTATCAGCTTTGGTGATGGCCGCCTCAGCGCTGTCGTTACAGAAGAATTGACCCACGGGGGACGCATTGTCCGCTTTGAATACCAAGGAATTTTCCTAGAAGTCTTGGAAAGTCTGGGAGAAATGCCTCTGCCACCTTATATCCACGAAAAATTAGATGACCGTGAACGTTATCAAACCGTCTACGCCAAGGAAAGCGGCTCTGCTGCAGCACCGACTGCTGGTCTTCACTTCACCAAAGAACTGCTGGCAGAAATCCAAGCTAAGGGTGTTCATCTAGTCTATCTGACTCTCCATGTCGGACTCGGAACCTTTAGACCTGTTTCTGTGGATAATCTGGACGAACACGAAATGCACTCAGAGTTCTATCAACTTTCTGAGGAAGCTGCTGCCACCCTTCGCTCTGTCAAAAAAAATGGTGGTCGTGTCATCGCTGTCGGAACCACTTCTATCCGCACCTTGGAAACTATTGGTTCCAAGTTTGATGGGCAAATCCAAGCAGATTCTGGTTGGACCAATATCTTTATCAAACCTGGGTATGAGTGGAAGGTCGTGGATGCCTTCTCAACCAACTTCCATCTGCCAAAATCAACTCTGGTCATGTTGGTTTCTGCCTTTGCAGGCCGTGAATTAGTCTTAGATGCCTACCACCATGCCATCCAAGAACACTACCGCTTCTTCAGTTTTGGTGACTCCATGTTTATTTATTGAGAAAGAATTTCTCTAAATCTTCTAATACCAATAAATCGCTAAGATATTATTTCAAAGAACATCTACAATTGAAACTCTAGCTAGCTGTAGAAGACGCCTAGTACATTGAAATTAAAATGCTTCCCCCTAGCTTCGAAAATATTGCCATAGATTGCGTTGACTCTCCAAATTGATTCATCTATATTTTATTTCAGCTTCCTATATTTTCTTCGCTGTTTGTAAATCAAAATGCAAGACACATGAGTAGCACCATATTTGTTACTCTTATCTGTCCTCTCAAGAGACTATTATGAGTTATTTCAGAATCATTCACTACTTTGACCCTGACTCTCCTTAGTCTCAAAATCAAAGACTTATACTCTTCAAAAATCTCTTCAAACCGCGTCAACGTCACCTTGGATTATATATGTGACTGACTTCGTCAGTTCTATCTACAACCTCAAAGCAGTACTTTGAGCAACCTGCGACTAGTTTTCTAGTTTTCTAGTTTGCTCTTTGATTTTCATTGAGTATTAAACAAAAAGTGAACAAATCTGAATTCTAATGTACAGAAGACTAGGCTTGTTCACTTTTTTATAGTCGCTATAAGATGACCTTATCTATAGCTTTTTATATATAATTATATATTCAGACATACTATTATCAATTTTGTCTCAGGGAGGAATCTGTTAACGCACCCATTCACCATTATCATTGACTCTATAGCCATCTATACTTGTATTGACCGCTAACTCACCCGATGCATTTACATAATACCATTTACCACCAACTTGGAACCATTGATTAACTTTCATAGAACCGTTGCTGTTGAGGTAGTACCATGAACCATTAACTTGTACCCAACCTGTTGCCATGGAACCATCAGTATTATAAAAATACCACATACCATTTTCTTGTTTCCAGCCTGTTGTTGGAGCAACTGCTTTAGCTGGTTCTACTGCTACATCTGTTCCTTGGTTAGATGTAACAGATACAGGATACGAAGGAATAGATGATTGCTCAGGAACAACAACTTTTTCAGGTTCTCTCGTCCCTCTCCTTATACGTCTTTTTACCATCTCTTTAGTAATTTGACGAGAAGTAGTTTCTTCAATTGTTCCATCACGTTCATCTACAGCATAGATTGTAGTAAGAGTAATTTTACCAATTTCTCCTACTTCTTGACCTTTATCAAGAGTTGGGTCATCGAGATATTCTGTTTCGATTGGAATTTCTTGGACAAGAACTTGGGGCTTGGTTCCTTTTTTAACAACTCTTGTTTGAGAGTCTTTTTTTTGACTTAAAGTACTCTCAGTTACTTGTCCACTCTTTCCATCTACATTATAAGTTATCGTTGTAACTGTTTTCCCATTCTTTCCTAGAGTAATCTCTTGCTCCTGTCCTGCAGAAAGGTCATTGTCTGCTTCATATTTAGTAGCAAATGGAACAAGAACTTCTTCAACCTTGCTTTTAGCTGGAACTTTGATAACTGTATCCGTGGCTTCTTTTCTATCAACAGTAACCTGTTCGGTAACATAACCAGTCTCTGGATTAACATCGTAGGTCCTTGTCGTAGTTACATAGCCATCCTCTCCATCAATTGTAACAGGATTTTCACTACGGTCTTTTGTTTCATCTTTTTCATAACGAATTCGCGTACTTGAAATTTTCTTGGTTACTACCTTAGGTTTAGTCGCTACTTTTACAATAATATCCCCATTGTCAACGTCATCATACTCTATTCCCTCTTCTTTATCTCTAGTATCATCTCTGACATATTGAATCCCATCAGCAGCATGAACAAAACTTGTATTCAGATTCCTCCTAAAAATAAAGTTAGCCCGATTACCGCAGAACCAAAAATCTTTCCGAGTTTACGTATTGCATAGCGCTTATTAGTATTAGATTTTGCCATTACATCCTACTTCTAGTATAGCATCTTTTCTATCAAACATTAAACAATATACTTTATATATAAAATAGACTTAGAATGATATATTGATTATTGAACTAACACTTTAACTATATCGTAATCAATCTCATATATAAAGGATTGCAGACATCTTATCTAAATACATGCTAATATATTTAGATACAAACATTCCAACTTGATAACTTTCACTCATCTTTCATCATTCCTTATACAACTATGCAGTATAAATAGAATAGTTTTCTCATCAGAATGAGACTATTTTAATATTAGATATTTTGATAGAAAAAACATAAATAAAATTGGTTGAATTTAATTCCCTAACTCGATAGAGGATTCTATTTTAAATTTAACAACAGCTAGGATTACACTATAAAAAGCACATTACCACCTGTTCGGCTGGAGAATCTAGTCGATTAGCTCCCTCTTAGTTACAAGCTTCAAGCGATTTTTTAACTAATACTAAACCAGATTAAAGAAGGAACTAGAACATCTGTCTTGTACTAATCAATATGCTATTTTAAAGTTGCAAATAAACTTGGAATGCTAATTATTATATTTACAATAAATAGTTGACTTCGATAGAAACAGAAAATAGAATTCAACATTCTTCCCTACTTATACCATAATAAATAAGATCCGCAAGATAGCCTTTTCTCTCTACACCATTAACAATGGTTTGTAGATAGGACATTCCAGCCTTTTCCATGACACGACCTGAAGCTGGGTTGAGACTGGCATAACGTGCTCTGACCTTTTGAAAACCTGCTTGAGTAAAACAAAAGTCCAAGACAGCTTTCAAGGCCTCTGTCATCATACCATTTCCCCAGTAAGCCTTGCCTAACACATAGCCAATTTCACAGCTTAAATCAGCCTCGTCTATCTTAACAATGCTGATATCTCCTATCACTTGCTCTGGGTTTTCTTTTAGACAAATGGCCCATTTATAATAGTTGAGATTAGTATAGGAAGCAACCCAATTGCGAATCGAGTTTCGAGTGATTTCGATATCAGGATGGGGATCCCAGGTAACATAGGTCAGATTCTCAGCGGATGAAGCCCAATTTTGAAACATGGCTTCTGCATCACTCTCCACAAATCTTCTTAAAATCAAACGTTCTGTCTGTAATATTTGCGTACCGATAGATTTCATGATGCTACCTCACTTCCTTATTTCTATGCTCGTAGTAAAAAGGCTCAACTCAGTAACAGCTAGAAAACGAGTTTGTCTTCTAATTTCTTGACGCAGTCGCTGCCTGGTTTGAAATGCGCTCTAGCAAGCTTTTTCAAACCTAGTCATCGTTGCAGGGGTAAGACGATGAAATCGAACTCTTCGAGTTACCGAATCTGCCTCATTTTCTTATTTCTAAACTCGGGGTTCAAGATCCCCCAGACCTTCTCTCACTTTCTTATTTCAAGATGAGAGGCTGAAAACCTCCACTGGAGGTTTTTCTTGCTTTTTAATTTCAGGGCAAGAAGCTAAAAAGGTCCCCCGGACCTTCTTCGCTTTCTCATTTCTAGGCTCAGGGTAAAAACCTCCAGTGGAGGTTTTTACTCCCAAAAGTCATCAAATACAGTGATGGGTAAGTGGCGTTTGTGTTGGCCTTTGTGCCACCAGTTTTCAATGGTCGCTTGAGCTTCTGGGCTGATTGTTTTGCCTTCTAGGTAGTCGTCAATCTCTGCGTAGGTGACTCCAAGTGCGACTTCGTCAGCTAGGCCTGGTTTATCTTCTTCTAGGTCTGCCGTTGGGATTTTTTCATAAAGGGCTGGCTCTGCGCCAAGTTTCTGCAAGAGCTGTTTTCCTTGGCGTTTATTGAGGCGGTAAAGAGGGAGAATATCCGCACCGCCGTCACCAAACTTGGTAAAGAAACCTGTGATATTTTCTGCGGCGTGGTCTGTTCCAATGACCGCTCCGCTATGGAAACCAGCAAGGGCATACTGAGCAATCATACGGCAACGTGCCTTGATATTCCCCTTGTTGAAGTCTGAAACAGGACTACCTGTCGCTTCAACTGCAGCTGTCATGGCATCAGCTGATTCCTTGATATTCACAACCAAGCTGACATCTGGCTGGATGAAGGCTAGGGCTTTTTGAGCATCTGCTTCATCAGCTTGCACTCCGTATGGCAGGCGGACAGCGATAAATTTGTAGCTATCGTCTCCCGTTTCAGCTCGCAGTTCTTCCATAGCTAATTGCGCCAAACGTCCTGCCAAGGTTGAGTCTTGTCCCCCAGAAATCCCTAGTACAAAGGTTTTTAGGAAGGAATGTTTTTTCAGATATCTTTTTAAGAAATCAATAGAACGACGGATTTCTTCCTGGGCATCAATCACTGGTTTGACACCCAGCTCTTGGATAATCGTTTCTTGCAAACTCATTCTTCTTCTCCTTCACCAAGGGCTTCCTTGCGCATCTTATCAATCAAGTCCATCTTATCTTGCCATACGTCACGCGCCAAATCCACTGGATAGTGCTGCGGATTGAGCACACGCTTATACTCATCCCACAACTTGTCAAATTCCTTACGGGCATAATCCTGAATGTCAGTCAAACTAGGCAAGTTGTAAACTAATATTCCTTCTTTGAAGATATCCACCAAGAGAGGAACAGCATCAAAATTACGAACCGTCTTCTTGATGTATGTATAGGTCGGATGGAACATCTTGATTTCTGTCATGTCGCTAATATCCACACCATCATAAGTGATGTAGTCACCTTCTGACTTGCCTTTTTCACGACTGGTAATGCGCCACACCTGCTTCTTACCTGGCGTCGACACTTTTTCCGCATTATTAGACAGCTTAATCGTATTGCGCATCTGGCCGTTTTCATCTTCGATTGCAACAATCTTGTAAACCGCCCCAAGAGCCGGCTGGTCATAGGCTGTAATCAGCTTGGTACCCACACCCCAGACATCAATCTTGGCCTTTTGCATCTTGAGGTTAAGGATGGTATTTTCATCTAGATCATTAGAAGCATAAATCTTAGCCTCTGTAAATCCAGCCTCGTCCAGTTGCTGACGGACTTTCTTAGAAATGTAGGCAATATCCCCAGAGTCAATCCGCACACCCATAAAGTTAATCTGATCACCCAGCTCACGCGCCACCTGAATGGCAGCTGGTACACCGATGCGAAGGGTATCATAGGTATCCACAAGAAAGACACAATTTTTGTGGGTCGCAGCGTAAGCCTTGAAAGCCTCATAGTCATTGCCATAAACCTGTACCAAGGCATGGGCATGGGTTCCCAAAACAGGAATGTCAAAGAGCTTACCCGCACGCACGTTGCTGGTTCCATTGGCGCCACCAATCACCGCTGCGCGTGTTCCCCAGATGGCCGCATCCATTTCTTGAGCCCGACGTGTCCCAAACTCCATCAAGGGTTCATCTTCGATAACCGAACGAATACGAGCTGCCTTCGTCGCCACCAAGGTCTGGTAGTTGACGATGTTCAAAAGAGCCGTTTCGACCAACTGACATTGGGCTAGAGGTCCTTCCACCTGCACAATCGGTTCATTAGCAAAAACCAAATCCCCTTCTTGGGCAGAACGAACGGTCAACTCCAACTTGAAATTGCGAAGGTAATCCAAGAACGCCCCATGATAACCAAGCGACTCCAAATAGGCTATATCACTATCTGAAAAACGCAAGCCTTCAAGATAGTTCACAATTCTTTCCAAACCTGCAAAAACCGCATAGCCGTTCTTAAAAGGCTGTTGGCGGAAATACACCTCAAAGACCGCCTTCTTATTGTGAATCCCTTGGTCAAAGTAAACCTGCATCATGTTGATCTGGTACAAGTCCGTGTGCAATGTCAAACTATCATCTGGATACATACTTTTCCTACTTCCTTAGCTAGAAACCCATGAAAATTTTCAAGAACTTTCATGTATTCCAATAAATTAGTACTATTATATCACATTTTAGCTGGATTGAGAAAAGAGTAACAAGCTATTCTCCACTCTCCAATTCATCCATATCTTGTTCAAATTTTTTCTGAGCCCATTCGCCATAGCTCTTAAGACCAAGATTGCCAATAAAGACCCACGGAAGGTAAATGACATAAGTAATGACCCAAGCAGACAGGTATTTAAAATTCAAAGGATTGTGCTGATAAATTTCTATGTTGAATTGATAATTCTGCAACATCAAAAGAGCCGTAATAGCCAAGGTTAGGAAAAAACAACCCAAAATCGTAAAATGAAAACGACTATAGTAGGTCACTCCCAGATAACGGGCACGATTGAAAAAGTAAAATGTCCCTATGATGATAACGATTAGCAGCATATTAGAATTAAAAAGGCTTGGTGCTAATACTGAAATGATATAAGATAGGAGCGACAAAGCGATGCAGATATAGAAACTTTCAGAGCCCGCTTTATTGAACAGTTGTTCTTCTCTTTCGTCTAGTAATTGATAATAATAAAATCTATTTTTCATCTTCTTCCTCCCAAAATAGTTGGTCTAGGGTTTTCCCTAAACATCTGCAAATAGACTGGCAGAGCGAGAGACTGGGATTGTATTTTCCCGCCTCTATCAAACCAATAGTCTGGCGTGTCACCCCGACAGCCTCTGCCAGTTGACCTTGTGTTAAATCACGCTCTACCCGAGCTAATTTTAATTTTAAATTTTTAGCCACCTTCGTCCTCCTTATAGTTTTAATACTCATCTACTCTTAAAAAATCCAAAACCAACACAAGCTATCAGCTATTTATTATAACCCCATTAATTTGCACTCCAGTATTATCTTCAGCCGAAAATCAGTATTTTAGGTTGTTTGAAATAAACTTCCTAGTTTACTCTTTTATTTTTATTTAGTATTAGCTTTAGTAGGATCTTTTAAACGAGTTTTTATTGCTTATATTTCTTGTTTAGTTTAGTTGGTTTCATATCACTATTATATAATGCTTTTGGAAATGAGCCTAGTATAAGTCAAAAACGTGTTGAATAGTGAAAGCAGGAGCATACCAAGATGACTGATTTTTTACTGTATTTTAGGTATGCAAAATAATACTAAATGAAACTAAAATGAATACTTCTTGCTTTTCTTGAGAGTGAAAAAGTACAATAAAATGATTGTAGTGATTAGCACAAGATACTGACTAATAGACATCGTATTTGAAGCCACAAATAGAGGTAAAGAATAAAAAGGAAGAAGTTCAATTGCTTTGATAAACAAATCATTACTAGTATTCATCATCATCGTATTTAATATATTAGGGATAAAGAGTAGTAAAGCTACTAAAATACCAAATACCAAGCCACTTTTCAATTTGTATAAATAGAAAATGTAGGATAATAGAAAATAAAACAGGACTAACAAAATTGTATTGACTACAATAGCTACTATAAAATCTAATCCTAAATCACCTGGAATACCCAATTTACTTACTATGACTAGTAACACAATGCCATTCAAAGCATAAATAATGGAAACTGAGATGGCATATAGAAAATTAGACAAGACGTAAATCATCCGATTCTTCTGTTGATTATAAAACAAACTTACCGTATTGTGGGAAAAATCTCTACTAATGACTCGATTAGCATGTATAACAGCCATTAACATACCGAGCATAGCATAAAAGTTTGAAATATGCTTAATACCAAGCGATGTCCCTTGAGTCTTTAGAATAAAGAATGTAAGCAATATCGGCGGTATAAACGAGATAAGCAAACTGAGATATATTACGCCTGATGAATATAAATTTCTTATATTTTCCTTAAGAAAATTCAATTTATTTAATTTCATGATTATAACCTTCCTTTATTTTGAACGATTTAGGTAAATATCTTTAAGCGTCTCTTTTTTAGTTTCAAAATCAACTACTTTAATAGAGTTTTCGTTAAAAAATTTAAAAAGCTCACTACTTTGAATATTCCCAGACATAGTAATTCTCAGTCCCTCTTCCTGAACAATATCTCCAAATTCTTGTTTGGTAATGAAAATGTCTCTATCTGTAGCTGATGAAAAAGCTATCTCAAACAAGAAATTATGACTATCTTTTCCTACTTTTTGAAATGTCAAAAGCCCGTTCTCCAAGAAAAGAACTCTCTCACAAATTTCTTCAATGTCTTCTAATTTATGACTCGATATTAAAATTCCCACGTTTTCATTTAAAGCTAATTTTTTTTAGAACCGCTAAAACTATTTGTGATGATTCAATATCTAAACCATTAGTCGGTTCATCTAAAATCAATATATCAGGTTCCGTAACGAGAGTTAGAAGCAAAGCTAATTTTTGTTTTGTACCCAAAGAATAGGTCTTTACTTTTTTATTAATAGACTGAGTCAAATCTAACTCTTGGATCAAACTTCTAAATCTTTCTTGATTGTAGTCAACACCATATAAATTTGACAAATATTTTAAATTCTCTAAACCTGTTTTAGATAAAAATAATTTTGGTTCTTCGATTAAATACCCAACATTATCACTGCTTATAATATTACCTGAAGTCGGTTGATTATTTTGAACAAGAATTTTCATCAACGTACTCTTACCAACTCCATTTCTCCCTACTAGACCAACAATTTCACCCTTGTTAAGTGCAAAATTTATATCTTTGAGAATGATTGAATGACCATAATGCTTACTTACATTTATAACTTACATTTTTTATTCCTCCATTAATATTCATGGTTTGCTCTTTGATTCTTATTGAGTTTAAAAAGTTGCGCCTCTTTTTAACAATATTATATCATATATCTAACTTAATGCAATATATAAATGTCATTTTGTAAAATTTTATTAACAAAAAACTCTCTACAACAAAATAATAGAGAGTTTTCTGCTTATTAATTTTTTTCAAAATATCTAAGACATCGCTTCTTTGTTTAATTTGATAGGCTTTAATACCTAAGCTCCGACTTTATCACTTAAAAAATAAAAAAGGACAGCTAATCTCTTGCGCATCAAGGGATTTCGCCATTCTTTAATCTCGTTTAAGTGTTGTATATGGAGCTTTGCATAATTTTTTAAAACTAAACAACTACATTAAGCACGAACTGTGACGCTGGTTCCATCTTCCTTATAAAGATTGATAAGCCCCTCTTTAAGAGCTCGAACCATGTCTCCAGCTTGAACAAGTTGTGGGACTTTAATAGTCAATAGTTCCATTGGATTTGGAGCGCGGTCGATTTTATTGCCTTTGGCATCATGCAAATCTTCAATATAGGTTTCAAAATGACGGAAACCTGGACCATAAAACTCAACTTGGTCCCCTTCGTTAATGACGTTTCGTTGACGAATAGTTGCTGTTTGTGTCGCATCATCATAAGAAACCACTTCAGCGACAAACTTGTACTCAGGAATTTTACGACGAGCACCAAACAACTGCTCATTTTCAGATGGTGTACCATAGTAAAATCCTGTAACCAGTTCACGTTGGGCAACCTTCCACATCTCGTCCACCAAGTCTTGTTTGATAGCTTCAAACTTTTCAGAACTTTCAAGATAGGCATCCACAGCCGCCTTGTAGCAGTTGGTTACTGTTGATACGTAGTGAATAGACTTCATACGTCCTTCGATTTTTAGACTGTCCACACCATTTTCAATCATATCTGGAATGTGGTCAATCATAGACATGTCAACGGCTGACATTGAAAATTCTTCTGGAATCTCACCCTTCAAACTCTTACGTTCTTTCCCAAATGGCATATCGTAAAGGTCGTATTTCCAACGGCATGACTGAAAACACCCACCACGGTTGGCATCACGCATACTCTAGACGGATTGTTTTGACAATTCTAATCTTTTAGACTTTGCATAATAACTGTTAAACAGTTGAAAATTAACCCAGTTTTAACAAGTAGTCAAAATACCAGATAAAGGAAAAAAGTCTTTAAAATCTTAAAAACGCATAGTATCAGGTATTGAACAATCTTGATATTATGCGTTTTATTGTGGGAAGATTTATTTCATTTTCTCTTGGAATTGAGTTTTCTCCTACTTCAAAACTAGATGATTTGCTATTTAAAATAGCGTTCCTTATGATTTTGGCAACCTGGATTAAAGCGAGAAAAACAAAAGGGGCAACTTAAGCTTTCTTTATATTGCTTATATGTTAGTAGTTTTAGACAAACACCACATAAAATAGGCTTATCCTGTATCAAAGATAAGGGATACGGCTCAAAAGGGTGATTTTCTAATGAATCATGACACCGATAACAAGCATAGTACTTTTTACAAACATAGCATTGTAAAGCAATAATATCCAGCTTGCTATGGTAATGAATGCATCTTGTTTGCTTATCCACTAAGAAACCCTGTGCCTCTATCATTTCCTTTTCCTTTCTTAAGCTCGAACTGTGACGCTGGTTCCATCTTCCTTATAAAGATTGATGAGTCCTTCTTTTAATGCACGAACCATGTCTCCAGCTTGAACAGGTTGAGGCACCTTAATAGTCAATAGTTCCATTGGATTTGGAGCGCGGTCGATTTTATTGCCTTTGGCATCATGCAAATCTTCAATATAGGTTTCAAAATGACGGAAACCTGGACCATAAAACTCAACTTGGTCCCCTTCGTTAATGACGTTTCGTTGACGAATAGTTGCTGTTTGTGTCGCATCATCATAAGAAACCACTTCAGCGACAAACTTGTACTCAGGAATTTTACGACGAGCACCAAACAACTGCTCATTTTCAGATGGTGTACCATAGTAAAATCCTGTAACCAGTTCACGTTGGGCAACCTTCCACATCTCGTCCACCAAGTCTTGTTTGATAGCTTCAAACTTTTCAGAACTTTCAAGATAGGCATCCACAGCCGCCTTGTAGCAGTTGGTTACTGTTGATACGTAGTGAATAGACTTCATACGTCCTTCGATTTTTAGACTGTCCACACCATTTTCAATCATATCTGGAATGTGGTCAATCATAGACATGTCAACGGCTGACATTGAAAATTCTTCTGGAATCTCACCCTTCAAACTCTTACGTTCTTTCCCAAATGGCATATCGTAAAGGTCGTATTTCCAACGGCATGACTGAGAACATCCACCACGGTTGGCATCACGCATACTCATGTGGTTTGAAAGAGTACAACGTCCAGAGTATGAAATACACATAGCTCCATGGACAAAGGCTTCAATTTCAACATCTGTACGTTTGCGGATTTCAGCTAATTCTTTCATTGAAACCTCACGTGCTAAAACGACACGAGTCAAGCCTAGCTCTTTCCAGAACTCAAGGGTTTCATAGTTAGTGGCACTGGCTTGGGTAGAAAGGTGGATTTCAAGGCCTGGTGCTTCAGTCGCTGCAATCATAATCAAGGCTGGGTCAGATACGATAACTGCTGCAATCCCGATATCACGCAGTTTACGGAACCACTCACCAGCACCAGCTTCATTTCCTTCGTGCATAACCATATTAGCCGCTACATAGACCTTGGCACCATACTTGGCCGCAAACTGCACGCCTTCTTCCATCTGTTCGAAAGTAAAGTTTCCCGCACGGCTACGAAGACCATAGGCCTGACCACCGATAAAGACAGCATCTGCTCCATACTGAACAGCTACCTTTAGCTTCTCTAAAGTCCCTGCAGGTGATAAAACCTCAGGACGTTTTAATGTTTTTGTCATGATTTCTCCTATTTGCAATATAAAAGTTTGACATTTTTCCTTCTCATTTTATAGTAAATAAAGGATAAAATCAAGCCTAGACGGATTGTTTTGACAATTCTAATCTTTTAGACTTTGCATAATAACTGTTAAACAGTCGAAAATTATCCCAGTTTTAACAAGTAGTCAAAAAGTCTAGAAAAGTAAAAACCAGTATCCAAAGATACTGACTCGTAAAAATACATAAATTAGTCCTTAGATGACTACTCCCACTCTGTTGCTCCTATAATGGAAAAGGATTGATACAGTCTAGAATATCGCTTTTTTATTTATTATTCTGATATAAAACTGTTAGAATTGATTTTTTGTTTTATACCCAAATATGAATAGAGACGTAGCTAATAAGTTGAATAACATATTTGGAAAAATGAGAAATAGCAATATTACTAGAACTTTTAGAAACAATCAATATTTAAAAAGAAAAAAGCTCAAAGAATTTATTAAACCATGTTATAATAGATATAGCTATAATTTTATTTATAACAAGAGGATAGAAATGACCGAATTAGAAAGAAAAAATCGAAAAATTAGCTAAGAAATATTCTGATAACTTAAACATCAAAGTTCAAGAGAGAGTTCGTGAAATGGCAAATGATAATAAGAGCCATTATTTGATATACAGAGTTTTAGATATTTCATTTGAAGAAGGAGAAAATATCGATTTGTATCAAAATAAAGGTCGTTTTTTATACAAATATGCTGGTTCATTTTTAGAAGAAGCTGCAGTACTATGCTTTAACGAAAAATTTGGTACAGAAAATACTTAAAAAGTTAACATTCCTAATTCTGAAAGTACAAAACCTAAGACTTTTGAAATTGATTGTTTAGTCGGAGAAAAACACGCATACGAAATAAAATGGTGGGATGCAACTACAGATGGAGACCATATAACTAAAGAACACACTAGAATAAAAGTTATTCATAACAAAGGATATATACCAATTCGGTTAATGTTCTACTATCCAAATAGAACTCAAGCTATAAAAATTCAGCAAACTTTAGAAACATTGTATAACGGTATTGGAGGGAAATATTATTATGGAGATTCTGCCTGGGAACATTTAAGAGCAGTGACCGGTATTGATTTACTTAGTATTCTAACAGATATTGCAAATAAAAAAACAGGGGTAAAATCAAAATGACAGTATTAAAAGGAGATAACTTAGAAATATTAAAAACTATTGAATCCTCAAGTATTGATTTAATCTATATGGACCCTCCTTTCTTTACACAGAAAACCCAAAAATTATCTAATAACAAAAATATTATGTATTCATTCGAAGATACGTGGACTTCGATTGAGGATTACAAAGAATTTTTGTCTGTAAGATTAGAAGAATGCAAAAGAGTGCTAAAAAATAGTGGCAGTATTTTCGTTCATTGTGATAAAATTGCAAATCATCATATTAGATTAATTTTAGATAATATCTTTGGAGCAGATATGTTTCAAAGCGAAATTATATGGAACTATAAACGGTGGTCTAATTCAAAAAAGGGATTATTGAACAATCATCAAAACATTTACTTTTATTCAAAGTCAAAAGATTTTAAATTTAATACAATTTTTACAGAGTATTCTTCTACTACAAATATCGACCAAATACTAGTGGAACGAAAACGAGATGGAAACTCTAAAACTATATATAAGGTTGATAATAATGGTAACTATATTCTAGCAAAAGAGAAAAATGGAGTTCCCCTTTCAGATGTTTGGAATATACCATTTCTTAATCCAAAAGCTAAAGAAAGAGTAGGTTATCCTACACAAAAACCTATTCTGTTATTAGAACAAATTATAAAGATTGCTACTGATAAAAATGATATAGTTTTAGACCCGTTCTGTGGAAGTGGAACTACTTTAGTAGCCTCCAAGATTTTGAATAGAAATTATATGGGGATTGATTTATCTGAGGAAGCTATCAATATAACTCAGCAACGTCTGGAAAATATTATAAAAACAAGTTCAAATTTATTGAATAAAGGAATCGAAGCATATAGAACCAAAACTGAGGAAGAGGAAAACATTCTTAAATTATTACAGGCAAAAATTGTTCAAAGAAATAAAGGAATTGATGGTTTTTTACCTAAACATTTTCAAAAAAAACCGATACCTATAAAAATTCAAAAAAATAATGAATGTCTGAATGAGAGTATCTCTTTATTACAGAATGCTATAAACTCCAAAAAACTTGATTTTGGAGTAGTTATAAAAACTCATTCAGATAATTTATTATTTGATTTTGATACGATTCCTGAAAATATAATAGTAGTTGACCATTTTGAACTTACAATCGAAAAATGGTTAAGTAAAAGTCAACAGTTACTATAGTTTGCAAATTATTTACAGAAAGAACAAAAAATGCTCTGAAACACTGATTTCAAAGCATTTTTTGTTAGTTTAAAATTACTCCCATTCTTCTTTTCCAAACGTACAATATATCCAAAACCATTCAAAATACTAGATTCTATATACTAGATTCTATTTTTTATAATATCACTAAATCCACCTAATTATAGGACGTTTTCAGATTTTTAGTCCCGTCCCAGTCCCAGTACCGGAGAAATATTGTTTTAATATAATATCTCTTTTTGTCTTCTAAGCTCTTAAAAGCAAAAGAACAAGTAAAGAGTCAAGACAAGGATAAAAAGTCCATATTAGGGCAAATAAAAAGCTTTAAGACAGATGACAAATCTAAGTCAAATAAGAAAGACCATAGCAAAGGTGCAGAGAGATAAATATTGGCGGTCTTCGGACTGCCTTTATTTTTTTATCCATTTTTCAAATCAAATTTATTCAGACTATATATGCACATATACACTTAAATTCATATAAAAACATGGCTTGTAAAAAATTACTTTAATCACAATAATCGCATTTAAAATTGTGATGTTTGCAAGCTAAATTACGGACTTCACTTGGAAGTTTTCCCTTGTATCTTTTATAATAGATAGAAAATTTGCTGGCAGATGAATATCCAACAGATTCTGCTATCTCTTTTATAGGTAGTTCAGTGTTTAAAAGAAGAGTTTCAGCTACATTCATTCTTTTTCTTTGAGTGTACTCTGTAATGCTTTGACAATATTTTTCCTTAAATAAATTTTTTAATTTAGTACCACTCATTTTAGATATTTTTTCAAGCGTGCCTTGATTTACATTCGTTGCAAAATGATCATCTAAGAATCTTGCTACATCTTCAAGTGCTTTATCATCATCAATTTCAATTTTATATTTTTTTCTATTTAAGTATGTGTCAATTACTATACTTATCCATTCATTTGCCTTTGCTTTAAAGAAAAAATCAGCGGCAGGAGCGTCCATCTTACAATTTAATATTTCCATTGCCACTCTTTCTAAGGCCTTTGTAAGTATTATTTGATTCGGTTGAAGCAAGGTTGAATAAAAAGATTCTGGATTAATGTTAATAGATGCTAAATGTTTTTCTATTAGCTCTTTTTTAAAACCAATGGAAACAGCAAGATAACAACAATTCTCGTGTAATAAAAAAACAAAATCATCTTTTATATTATCAAAATCAAAAGTACATAAAGAGTTTGCAGTAATAGTTTGATACGGATTAAACTTTTCTCCGTTTGCACTGACAATGTAACTTGAATAAATTGAAACATAGTCTGACATACTATAAGTGCTATTTTGAACTACTTCCTCTTTGATATAAAAATCATGTATATCGATAATGAAGCTGCCTCCTTCATAAAACCAATATAGGCCTTCTGCATAAGTTGAATTCTCTTTTTTCCAACAAAATGTATGACCTGCACTTGAATACTTCTCATTGTTTTTACATTCATCTACTTTCATATAATCTTTTACAAAATCATAATATGACATAACACACTATCCCTTTTAGACAATATTCCAATTAGCCTTATTAATTCAAAACTATTGTATTAGTAATTATAACAGATGTATAATAGAAAAGCAATGATAGATATTATCAATTAAGCGAATTTATATCTAAAAGGGATATTAAAGAAAGGAGATATGCTTATGAAGATTTACAAAAAACTATTTGCTTATGTCCAAGATAAGAAATATCTTGGGGTTTTGGCCATAATTTTTTCTGCTATATCTGCTCTACTTACAGTATATGGATATTATTTAATCTACAAATTTCTAGATAAGTTAATAATTAATTCAAATTTATCCGGTGCAGAGAGCATAGCATTAAAATCTGTTATTACACTAACAAGTGGAGCGATATTTTATTTTGTCTCAGGAATGTTTTCACATATCTTGGGATTCAGGCTTGAAACAAATTTAAGAAAAAGGGGAATCGATGGTCTGGAAAAAGCAAGTTTTAGGTTCTTTGACTTAAATCCATCTGGTCAAATAAGAAAGATTATAGATGACAATGCTGCACAAACTCATCAGGTGGTAGCACACATGATTCCCGATAGTTCTCAGGCAATAATCACACCCGTACTTGTACTTGCACTTGGCTTTATAGTAAGTATAAGAGTTGGCATAATTTTGCTTGCTCTTACTATAATTGGTGGCTTAATTTTAGGGGCGATGATGGGCGAGCAAGAATTTATGAAGATATACCAAGAATCCCTATCTAAACTAAGTGCTGAAACTGTTGAGTACGTGAGAGGAATGCAAGTTGTAAAAATATTTAAAGCAAATGTAGAGTCATTTAAAAGCTTTTACAAGGCTATAAAAGATTACTCAAAGTATGCTTATGATTATTCCCTATCTTGTAAAAGGCCTTATGTTTTGTATCAATGGTTATTTTTTGGACTGATTGCAATTTTAATTATTCCTATAGTTTATTTTATGACTAGCTTAGCTAGCGCAAAGGTGATTTTACTTGAGCTTATCATGATTTTATTTTTATCAGGAGTTCTCTTTGTTTCATTCATGAGAATGATGTGGTACTCCATGTATATTTCTCAAGGAAATTATGCAGTAGATACTTTAGAGGCGCTTTACGAAGATATGCAAAAAGACAAATTAGTGCATGGTAATGTCAATAATTTTAAAAACTATAATATAGAATTTGAGAATGTTAGCTTTGCTTATAATGATAAAGCTGTCATTGAAAATTTATCCTTTAATTTAGAAGAAGGAAAGTCCTACGCACTTGTCGGTTCATCTGGATCAGGCAAATCAACAGTAGCAAAACTTATATCAGGTTTTTACAATGTTAATGAAGGAAGCATAAAGATAGGCGGGATAGCAATAAGTGAATATTCTGACGAAGCCTTAATTAAAGCCATTTCCTTTGTTTTTCAAGATTCAAAATTATTCAAGAAGAGCATTTATGATAATGTAGCTTTAGCTAATAAAGATGCGACGAAAGATGACGTTATGAGAGCCTTAAAATTAGCAGGATGCGATTTAATATTAGACAAATTCCCAGAAAGAGAAAATACAATCATAGGCTCAAAAGGTGTTTATTTATCCGGTGGAGAAAAACAAAGAATTGCAATTGCTAGAGCAATTTTAAAGGATTCCAAAATTATTATTATGGATGAAGCATCAGCATCTATTGACCCAGATAATGAGTTTGAATTGCAAAAAGCTTTTAAAAATCTTATGAAGGATAAAACAGTTATCATGATTGCACACAGGCTATCTACAATTAAAGACCTTGATGAAATTATTGTCATGGATAGTGGAAAAATTATAGAAAGAGGGTCTGACAAAGAATTAATGTCAAAAGATACAAGGTATAAGAGCCTGCAAGAGATGTTTAACAGTGCGAATGAATGGAGGGTTTCAAATGAAAGAGTTTTATAAAAAAAGATTTGCTCTTACAGATGGAGGAGCAAGAAATTTAAGTAAAGCAACACTGGCTTCATTTTTCGTTTATTGTATAAACATGCTTCCTGCCATATTACTTATGATTTTTGCTCAGGAAGTTTTGGAAAATATGGGCAAAAGCAATGGCTTTTATATAGTATTCTCAGTTTTGACTTTGATAGCAATGTATATTTTGCTTTCTATCGAATACGATAAATTATATAACACAACCTATCAAGAAAGTGCAGATTTAAGAATAAGGACAGCGGAGAATTTATCAAAATTACCTCTATCTTACTTTTCTAAACATGACATTTCCGACATTTCACAAACAATCATGGCTGATATTGAAGGCATAGAGCATGCAATGAGCCACTCAATACCAAAGGTGGGCGGCATGGTACTGTTTTTCCCATTAATATCTGTAATGATGCTAGCGGGCAATGTCAAGATGGGTTTAGCTGTAATTATTCCATCTATTTTAAGCTTTATATTTATACCTTTATCTAAAAAATATCAGGTTAATGGACAGAATAGATATTATGATGTCTTAAGAAAAAACTCAGAAAGCTTTCAAGAAAATATCGAAATGCAAATGGAGATTAAAGCATATAATTTATCGAAGGATATTAAAGATGACTTATATAAAAAAATGGAAGATAGTGAGAGAGTACACTTAAAGGCGGAAGTAACTACAATTTTAACTTTGTCTATATCTTCAATATTTAGCTTTATATCTCTTGCTGTTGTGATATTTGTCGGCGTAAATCTAATTATTAATAAAGAGATAAATTCTCTCTACCTTATAGGATATTTACTAGCTGCTATGAAGATAAAAGACTCTTTAGATGCATCTAAAGAGGGCTTGATGGAAATATTTTATTTATCGCCCAAAATAGAAAGATTAAAAGAAATTCAAAATCAAGATTTACAAGAAGGCGATGACTATAGCTTAAAAAAATTTGATATTGATCTAAAAGATGTTGAGTTTGCCTACAATAAAGACGCAAAAGTTTTAAATGGTGTAAGTTTTAAAGCTAAGCAGGGAGAGGTCACTGCTTTGGTAGGTGCAAGTGGCTGCGGTAAAACAACTATCTTGAAACTTATATCAAGACTTTATGATTATGACAAGGGACAAATCTTAATCGATGGCAAAGATATAAAAGAAATATCAACAGAATCTCTTTTTGATAAGGTCTCTATAGTTTTCCAAGATGTGGTTCTCTTTAATCAAAGCGTTATGGAAAATATTAGAATCGGAAAGCAAGATGCAAGTGACGAAGAGGTTAAAAGAGCAGCAAAACTTGCAAATTGCACAGATTTTATAGAAAAAATGGATAAAGGTTTCGATACAGTTATTGGTGAGAACGGAGCTGAGCTATCAGGAGGAGAAAGACAAAGATTATCAATAGCCAGAGCCTTCTTAAAAGATGCGCCGATATTGATCTTAGATGAGATAACAGCAAGCCTTGATGTTAACAACGAGAAAAAGATTCAAGAGTCTTTAAATAATTTAGTTAAAGATAAAACTGTTGTAATCATTTCACATAGAATGAAATCCATAGAAAATGCAGACAAGATAGTAGTTCTTCAAAACGGAAGAGTAGAAATCGAAGGTAAGCATGAAGATCTTTTACAAAAATCAAAAATTTACAAAAATTTAATAGAAAAGACAAAAATGGCAGAAGAATTTATTTATTAGGAGGACTACAATGGATAATAAAAAATTAAAAGTAAAAGATTTAGTAAATATCGGTGTTTTTGGCGTAATTTATTTTGCCTTCATGTTTGGAGTTGGTATGATGGGTTTGATTCCAATATTGTTCTTAATATACCCGACAGTATTAGCCATAGTTGCAGGAACTGTTGTTATGTTATTTATGGCTAAGGTTCAAAAGCCATGGGCACTATTTATATTTGGTATGATATCACCACTTGTGATGTTTGCAGCTGGTCATACCTACGTAGTTGTGGTTTTATCACTTATAGCAATGATAATAGCAGAATTAATTAGAAAGATTGGTAATTATAATTCATTTAAATACAATATGCTTTCTTATGCAATCTTCAGCACATGGATATGTAGCTCTTTAATGCAAATGCTTTTAGCAAAAGAAAAATATATGGAGTGGTCTTTGATGACGATGGGAAAAGATTATGTTGATGTATTAGAAAAGTTAATAACTTATCCTCACATGGCTTTAATAGCCTTAGGTGCTTTCTTAGGAGGAATTCTTGGAGCATATATAGGCAAGGCTCTATTGAAAAAACACTTTGAAAAAGCAGGCATCGTATAATGCCTACTTTTTCTTCAAATGCTCCCTTTAATCCCAATCCGATCTCTAAGATATTAGTCGTATTTATCACAGGCTTAACTGTTATGCATAGCATAAACATCCGTTTTGAGCTGGCAATTGTTTGTCTTATTGGTATTTTGCTTTATTTGAATGGATACAAAAAAACACTTTTCAAATGGATTATATTGTGTGGGATACTTTACTCCTTGCCTAATTTTATGGTGTTATCTGAATTAAACCCTATAGTTAAGATGTTTTTGAGTATACCTATTGTTATTAGAATGTTTATTTTACCATTTATGGCAGCAAGCTTTATGATAAAGACCTCGGATGTAGGCGCAATAATTTCATCGATGGATAAGCTTAAGATTTCAAAGAATGTATCCATACCTATTGCGGTTATGTTTAGATTCTTCCCATCTTTTAAGGAGGAGAAGAAAAACATCAAAATGGCTATGAGAGTAAGAGGGATAAATTTTAAAAACCCAGTCAAATATCTTGAATATGTTTCTGTACCACTACTCATTATATCATCTAATATATCAGATGACATTGCAAAAGCGGCAGAAACAAAGGCAATAGAAAATCCAATTGCTAAGACCAGATACATTCGCGTAAAGATACAGCTAATTGATTTTGTTTATGTTTTAGCGGTTGCTGGACTTATTGTGGGAGGCTTAATATGGTTGAAATAAAAAATTTAAGTCTTGATTATGGTGAAAAGCATATATTAGATGATATATCACTATCCATAGCCGAGGGAGAGTGCGTGCTATTTACAGGAAAAAGTGGAAATGGTAAGTCATCTTTAATAAATTCAATCAATGGACTAGCTGTAAGGTATGATAACGCAAAGACAAAGGGCGAAATAATTATTGATGGTAAGAATATAAAAAATTTGGAACTTTATCAAATCTCAATGCTTGTTTCAACTGTTTTTCAAAATCCTAAGACATATTTTTTTAATGTCAATACGACATTAGAATTATTATTTTATTTGGAAAATATCGGTCTTGCAAGAGAAGAGATGGACAGGCGTTTGAAGGATATGCTTGAGATATTCCCGATAAAAAATCTTTTAAACAGAAATATATTTAATCTATCCGGCGGTGAAAAACAAATTCTTTGCATTGCAGCTTCTTATATAGCAGGTACAAAGATTATAGTTATGGATGAGCCTTCATCGAATTTAGATATTAAAAGCATAAGTGTTTTGGCAAAGATGCTAAAGATATTAAAAGAGAAAGGCATAAGCATAATTGTTGCAGAGCATAGAATTTATTATTTGATGGACATAGTTGACCGTGTATTTTTAATAGATAAAGGAAAGCTTAAAAAAACTTATACTAGAAGTGAATTTTTAAAGCTAGATAAAAATGAATTAAATGCTTTAAGTTTAAGAGATAAAGAATTAAGTAAATTAAAAGTTCCTTATTTAAAAGAAGGTGGAGAGTATCAGATAAAAAATCTTAGCTACAAATTTACTGATGATGAGTGTTTAAGCTTAAAAGATATTTCGTTCAAGCTTGGGAAAATTTATGGCATAATAGGATCCAACGGACGAGGAAAATCAACGCTTTTAAGATGTTTAATAGGTCTTGAGAAAAAATCAAAAGAAGAAATTTATTTTAAGGGAGAGAAGCTATCTAAAAAAGAAAGACTCAAAAACTCTTCACTTGTTATGCAAGATGTAAATCATCAATTATTCACAGATGAAGTATTCAACGAGCTTAGATTAGGAGTAAAGAATTTTGATGAAGAAAAGGCGAAAATCATTTTAAAAGATTTATGCCTGGACGAATTTATTGAAAGGCATCCGATGAGTTTATCAGGAGGGCAAAAGCAAAGGCTTGCAATAGCATCTGTTATGTGCAAGACTTCTCCATTTGTCTTTTTTGACGAACCTTCAAGTGGTATGGATTATTCCAATATGATAAAAATATCTGAACTGATTAATAAGTATAAAACCATGGATAAAATAATTTTTATTGTTTCCCATGATATAGAATTTTTAAATGAAGTGGCAGATGAAATTTTTGAATTGTAAAATAGAGTCTGTTAAACATGTCTATAGAACTGGTAAATTGTCTAAAAATTTAAAAGATACTAACACATATTGATATTTATTAGAAAATTAACTTCAGGATTTTTACAGTATTTATAAACTTTATAATATGTATTTATAGTATTAATAATTTCCATATCTTTAGGGAAATTCTTTATTTACTTACCATAATTAAAGAGATGAGAGATAAATATCGGCAGTCTTCGGACTGCCTTTATTTTTTTACTTAATTTAATGCAGTAAATCATACGATTGAAAGGAATCTGCGTTATATGCTATAATTAGGTAGTTAATCTATACATTTAGAAAGGTAAAATATAGAATTGGAGAATGATATGGGATTTTCATATAATAAATTGTAACCGCCCAATAACGAAGTATATTGAAAAATCTCCAGACTAGAGAACTCATATATAGTTCCTAATCTGGAGATTTCTTATTTGCACTTTTCTTGTACAACTTTAGTCCATGGTAAATAGGCCTCTAAAACCTCTTTGTTTACGAGAGTTTCCTCGTTTGGAAGACATTCTAGAAGATAGGATAGATATTTCTCACTATTTAGTTGATGACGTTTAGCTGTTTCCAATAAGCTCATAATAATAGCTCTTGCTTTAGCTCCTTCAAAAACTTTGAGAAAACAACCACCCTCGCTTTTTTAAACTGAGCTCAGGCTAAAAGAGTCCACTGGACTCTTTTACTCCGTCCCATAACCAATGATTTAATGGCGCGTTCAGCTAGATTATTGGAAAGGACCAGATGTCCGTCTTTTAAAATGGTCTTAAAGGTTTCTTCATACTTGAGGCTGTATTCAATTGCCCTTCCTGGTTTTGAACCCGATAAAACTGACTGACGACGGCACCAAGCAAAGAAGTCTTCCATTAGGGGTTGGAGCTCTTCTTGACGTTTCTGTAGTCGTTCATCAGCTGGCAAAGCCTCCCAGTCTCTTTCCAGGGAAAATAACTGATCACAATAAGCTAAACCTTTAGCTCCTAAGGATGATTTATCTGCTTGCTTGGGGGTCGCTTCAAAAAACTTCCTTCTCACATGTGCCCAACATCCAACAAGTTCAGCTTCTTCCAGTTGACGATAAGCTTCTAGCGGTTCGCAGTTTACCAAGCTTAGCGTCGCCTTGCTCCTAAGCCTTGAACTGCTATCGCATAGGCAGAACTAGAGGACTAAAGTCCTAAGTTACTGCCGCAACATATCACAATGCACATAGCCAGAATAATCTCCTAGGAATTCTTGTACTACTAAACCACTCCGACGCTGATCATGATGGTACAGCGTGATTGCTTGATTCTCAGCTTTCCCAGACAAAAAGGTCCAATAGTAGGTCAGATGGCTATCACTCTCTAGAACCCGATAAGAGGTTTCATCCGCATGAAGAAGAGGTTGTTCTAACAACTTTTCTCGTAAAAGGTTATAAAGGGACTCTAAATAGTATTGACTCGCCTTGATATGCCAATTAGCAATTTCCTTACGTGTGATTGGTAAACCTATCTTAGCCCAATCTTCTTCTTGGCGATAATTAGGTACCTTTAGATTAAACTTCTGATGGATGGTGTGAGCGATAATAGAAGCTGAGCCAAGGCTATACGCCAAAGGGGCTTTAGGAATAGGAGCTTTCACAATTTTATCACTCGGATTTTTATCACTGCATGCTTGGCATTTGTAAGCGTGTTGGATATGATCTATGCGTTTTAATTGCGCAGGAATAAAGACTAATTCTTGTCGTTGAAGGGTTGCTCCAATCTCTTTTAGATCTCCCTGACAATCAGAGCAAATGCTCTCTTCTACTTGATGATGAACTTCTTCTGAATCAAATTGGGCAAGAAGAGCTTGGCGTTTCCCTTTAGATTTCTTACGTTTGTAGGTAATTTCCTCTGTTTCAACTGGGAACATCTCCATCTTTCTCAGATGGAGACTCTTCCTCAAAAAGGTTGAGTTGTCCAAAAGGGCAAACACTTTTCTCAGAGGATTTTCCAGAGAGCTTTTGCGTTAGATAAGCCACTTGTTCACACAGAAGGGAAAGTTCATTAGTGAGACTATCAATTATAGCACTCTGTTGTTGAATGATTTTCAATCTTCTCCCATAGACTTTCCTCCTTATTTCCTAACTTCTATTATATAGTGTATTGAATCTATAACAGTACACCTTGACTGCTAAAATATTTCTATAAATTAATTTGACTTTCCTGATAGAGATGTTCATATCTTATTTCAATTCACTATACTAAAAAGAAAGTCCTCATTTCAATAGAAATCACGACTTTCTGATAAATTTATTTTGGGAGTGATAGAAAAGCCCTTCATAAGCCAATCTACTTGTTCAGGTGTGAGAGCTTTGACATCCTTTTCTGTACTGGGCCAAGTCAGTCTGCCGTTCTCAAAGCGTTTATATAGTAGCCAAAATCCTTGACCATCCCAGTAAAGGGCTTTAAAGCGGTCTTTACGTCCACCACAAAAGAGAAAGACTTGACCAGAGAAAGGATCCAATTCAAAGTGGGTTTTAACCAGATAAGCCAGTGAATCAATGCCTTGCCTCATATCCGTTTTCCCACATACGAGATAGACCTGCCCTAGGCTAGATAGATGAATTGTCATAGAGCAACACCTTATCCAAAAGCTGTTCTATCATTTCGATATTGAGAGATTGAAAAAAACTTACTTCAAGCTTGCCAATACGAATTTTAAGCAGAATATCATTTCTCTTTTTAGAATCAAAACGACGAGATTGTGGAATCTCTACAGGAACAATAGGTTGTGGCATTAAAATATCCTCCAATAGTTTTACTTTACTAATAGTATACAGGAGGAGCTCCATGAATGATAGATACCTTGTTATGACGCGCTTACTATATTAGAAAGTTGGCTCTCTAATTAAATTAATTCTCATTATATATATCAAAAGACCGCAGTTTGAAAACTACGGTCTAATTTTTTGTCCAAATGTAAATCACTTGGAACTATTATTCAATTTATTCTTTTTAGTAAATGTTCCCGTTTTAATCCCAGTTACAGTTTTTAATCCTCTGTAACCGTTGATTTTACAAAGCTTTTAATTTTTTTGCGATTACTCCCACTCAACGGTTAGACAGATGTCTAGAAACGTTTATATAACAGTATTTTTAGCCGTTTTAATTTATTTTGGCGACAATTTTGACAATCATTTTGATAATGCTTGGTTGCCATTAAAATGTACTAGACTTTTTGGAGCATGTCTGATACTAATTAATCCTGTCATATTATCAGCCAGTTCTTTATCAACTCCACTCCACATATGAGCGTAGTGGCGAAGTGTAATTTCTGGACTGGAATGTCCAAGTCGTTTAGATACGATTAAAACCGATGCATTAAGTTCGTTAATCAGATATGAAGCATGAGAATGCCTTAATCCTTTAGCTTGAATCGTAGGTACTTTAGCTAAGTTTGCGTAGCGTTTTATAATTCTTGAAATAGTAGATTTCAACATTGGATTACCATCATAACTAAGAATAAAATTTATTTTCCCCTGTTTTGATTGTCTTTCTTTCCATGTTTTTAGTATTTGAATAGTATCATCATCTAATGATATTATTCGCAGACCAGAGTCAGTCTTTGTATGGTTTTGTCTAATCCATTCTGTCTTACTCTTCGTAACCATCATATGACCAATCCTAAGTTCCTTTTTCTCAAAGTCAACATTATTCCACCACAAGGCAGTCCCCTCATTTACACGGACACCCGTACAGAAATAAATCCATAGTAGAACAAAGCACAAATGTTCATAAAAATCATCTATGCAAATATAACTAATTACTTTCTCAAAATCTTCTTTCGTCCAAAATTCTGCGACGGATTTCCCTTTTGGGATAGCCTTTACTTTCATTGCAATATTGGTATCTAAATATTGCATATCAACGGCAAAATCTAGAGATTTTCTAAAAGTACCAAAAGTCAAACCTGCATAGGCTTGAGAATAATTCCCCCCTGTTTTTGAAAGTAACCAAGTTCTAAAATTTTGGACATCTCTTACAGAAATATCTATTAGTTTCTTTTTGCCAAAACGACTCATTAATAGTTTTAATGCTGGTTGTCTAGTCAAATATGTATGGTCACTAACTTCTGATTGATAATATGGTAAGTAAGTACTATTCATAAATTGCTCATAGGTCATATCATAATTTGAATATCCATTTGACTGTAAAAAATCATTTTTTATTCTAATAGCTTCACTATAAGCTTCTTTAGCGGTTGAAAATTTCTTACCTTTTGCATCGAAACGACCCTTTTTACGAATTCGTTTACCAGTTATTTTATCATTTCCTAAGCTTAAAGAATAGAAAAATTGCCCCCTCTCATCAGTATAAACATCTGGAAAATTTGTTTTTGACATAAGTTACCTCTCTTCATTTCATGGTAACTTAAAGCCTAGAATTTCTTCAACAGCACTAATAGGTACAGACCCCAAGCGTCTATTGCAATAAATGGTATATCCTTGTTGTACCATTTTTTGCTTTGCTTGTCTAATAATTTGTTGAGCTGTTGATTTTGTAAAACCTAATTCCATAATTTTTTTATAATCTACAGTAATTGTTTTAGTCATATAACTTACCTCCTGTTCTATGATTAGTATTTAGAAATGAAGTAGTTTTAACTATTTCTATTTTGTTTATGGGTTGTTTTCACTAAATTGCTTAATTTCAAAGACGTCCTCTTTTGATTCTTTCCATTGTAAATTCTGAATTACTTTTTTTACAATTTCATTAGTTGCATTAGTAATAGAATATTCTCCTACTTTTGAAAATTCATAGGAATATTGATGATTATCATAATAAACAGAGCTGAGACTTTGAGATTTGGATTTTTGTTTGATTGGGATAGACAAATGAAAGTTATTCCCTATTTCTATCAAGTAATCAATTCGTCTTACAAACTGACCTAAATCTTCTCCTACACTTCCTTTTGAATGTTCAAAAAATGAAATCGGCTCTTTGGTATTAGTAATAATAATAATTTTTGCTGACCCCATCTTATTATGGTATCTTGCTGAAATTGGACTAATCATATATGGGTCTAGCAATTTTAACCAGTCAGAGATTGATAAACTATCTCCTTTTATGTCATCAAGGAAAAGAATTTCTTGACCATTATATTCATCAAAAGCATTTGTAGAAGCAGTTACACAATAATCTAATATTTGCCCATAATTTAAAGCAATTTTTTGAAATAATTTTATCAACCTTTTTGCAAATTGTGTTTTACCTGCTCCACTTTCAGCAGTAATGTATAAAATTGTTTTCTTGAATTTCCCAGCTTCTAATTCAGCTACTGTACGATAACTTTTGTGCTCTCCAGCAGTATCTAATGCCTCATTAATTTTCCGTTTGTGCTGACCATAGATTGTGTAATACTCATTCGATAGCATTATGGTCCTTTTATTAATTTTTCCAGTTAAGATTTGTTCAATTAACCAATCAACACTAAGTTTTGTATCTCTAGCTTTTTTGGTGGCACGCCCCCTAATCCATGTTTCCATACTACGATGATATATATTTTTGTAATCCTCCCCTCGAACAGTAAACACTTCTTCTGGTGAATATTGATGTTTGGTTTCATCTTTTGCGTGTACTAGGTACGCTAAACAATTATCGTATCCATATCTACCAGATTTTAACTTTTCGAAATATTGTGACTTAACTTTAGTTGCTAAAGCAATCTTATTTAAGGAAGCACCATTTTCAAATTTCAATAGAACGTGAACATGTTCTTCTTTTTTCTCAAGAATATTTTTCATCTGTTTAGAGTCCCAAACAGATGTTTCATCCTTATCGTGTTTAATAATATAAGCTTCTTTGACAATGATATCTTGTTGTTCTAGCTTTTCTACGATTTTTTCGAGTAGTGGAAGACAGTTACCCTTTATTGCTTCTTGAAGAGGAAAATGATATTCAGAAGATAACCAATAATCCTTTTTAAGTTGTTGAACTAGCATAATTGCGGTGAGTCTTGCTTCTTTTTTTATAACCAAATTTAATTATTCCTTTAACTATAACTGTGATATATCTAGACTTTGAAATTTCAAAATATATCACAAATCCTTATTTTATCAATATTTTGTCTATGCACGGCACTTGACAAGCCCAGTACCGTGCAGGCGTTAGAATAGTTAGAATTACTTTTTCTCATCTCTTCGAGATGACCGACCTTGTGACTCGTCGGCTTCGTCAGGAATTCATTTTTGATTCAACAGATTTCTCTAGTTGAACCAAAAATGAATTGCTACCATGTTATTCTTCAAAAAAAGGTGTTTCAAAAAAATGAGGTGTTTCCCATTTTTTACCAGAACCTGCAATACGAGCTAATCCCTGACCTAGCCCATAACTATTTTTAGCAATATCTGCGTAACCACTCATTAAATATTTACGCTCGTCAGCAGAATCAGCTGCCCCTCCAAGCATAATCACAGCATCTGAACAGTTTACACGAGCAAGCGAGGGAAGGAAACCCTCTTTGGTCGCAAATTGAGATATAGCTATTATGTGGATACCTGTACTTGCCCCAGTTGCTGATAGCTTATTGATAGCATTTATCCATCTAGCGGTCATTTTGATAGACTTATTAACCTTATCCAATGATTCAAGAGAGGCATTTAGATTTCCTAATTCATCGAAAAACAAACCAATGTCAGGCATATTATCCATCTCATGATATTTCTCTTTTCCTGCATCATTAATTTCAGCTAGTCGTTTATCCATGACAGAGCACCAATATTCAGCCCGTTCTACTATCTTTATTGGTTCTGACTCTCCATTAAATTCCTTAACATATCGGTCATATTTAGCAGAATTGTACTCAACTATCCAACCTTGAAGTGACATCAATCGAGCCAAGTATCTACCAGCAAAAACTGATTTTCCTGCTCGTGTTCGTGCTATAATAGACATCATCGGAGTTACATCTGTGTGCCAAACTAAATCTTTTGCGAGTAATAAAGTATGACTATCCTCTCTAACAAATATTTGTAATGAATTTTCATTATCTTTTACTATTAAACGTTGTGATGTTAGTATATCCTCAAAATAGAATTTGATGAAGCTATCTCCAGCAGTTAGTTCATAATTAATAACAGCAAATTTTTGAAATTTTCCTGATAAAATTCCTGACATAAGTTTTTTATAATTTTCAAATTCGCCATATTGCCAATTTGCAAAATTTTCAATTGCAATAAATCCTTCTGATAAATTTTCACTTATCCATACAGATATTTCAGGCATTTCAATTCCGTACCGTGTAAAATTTGATAATTTTAATACATCAATAATGTTCTTATCATTGAAAACTCGTTTTAATTGTCTAGCTAACTTTTTTGATTCCCTTGTCATAGCTGGTATAGAAATAGTTGATACTTCTTCACGCTGTGACATAAATAAAAATAATAACAGTAAACAGATAAAATCAAGCAAGCAAAGGCAGAGAAGTAAATTTGTAAGAGCTACTTCTAAAACATGGATAGAATTTCTTATGTAGAATAAAATAATTGTTAGACTTACAGCAATTATAAAGGCTATCAGAAAATATTGATAGCCTTGAGGTTTACTGTTAGCGGTCACTATAATTCTACGATATTTACGCCTAAACATTACGCTCAACCACGGCTACTGAGTCGGCCGCATACCATCCATAGCCATTATGTGTCGGACCACCTCGAACATTTTTAAACTGAAGAATGCTACCAAATTTAACCGCAACCTTATTTGGAACTTTAATAGTATATTCAAGGTCATTCGTAGGATCCACGATTGGATATTTAAACTTTCCGTCTACTTCTTCAAAAGAACCAATTGAATATACGGTCAGATTTGGAATAACATCTATTGTGTATTCATTACCTGTATTTTCACTAATTCTTACCATAGGTCGAGTTTTTTGTTTTAAAACTTCTTCAAGAATACGATTCCAGTTAGTTTTTGCCATTACTTACTTCTCCTTTAATTCTTTTCTATACTGATTTATATATTCATCTTCAAAATCGCCAATTCTAGTTCCTTCTACGATATCTAGGGCATATTGAATATACTCCAGTACTCTTTTGTTATTAGATTCTCCTAAGTAGTACTTAGCTTCTATAAGATAAGCTCTTATTGATAAATCACGTTTATCCATATCTTTAACCTCCTTTCTAAATTTACTAATAAACTTATTCAATAGTTTATGATATAATTATCTTATAATTTATCGATTAATTCTAGGTCGTTTTTTTCAGTAATTATTGTAATTTTTAGAACAAAAACTAAATAAAAACGACCCAAAACTCATAAAAGGAAAAGAAAATATGGATACAGGAATAAGATTTTTTCATTTATTAATGCGCTTATGCGCTAACAGAATGAGAAATATCATTAAAAATAAAGAGGACGAGGATAGTAATTATTCATTCTCTACATCAAATGGTACTTCTTCACAAATTTATAACTTTATCAAATTTGAGTATGACATAAAAAGTAATAGTTTTCCTATCGATAAGAATAAGCCGTTGAAATATGGTATCAGACCTGCACATTTATATAAATTTTGTGAAGAATTTAATATTGAACCCCCAAATTTGGTTTGGGGTTCAATTGAGGAAATCAAAGAGAACGGCTTCATGTTTTTTTTCATGATATTATTAGACTACGGAATTTTAGATAAAAATAGAAGTAATAGCGTTATAGAAATTCTAGAAGATAAATTAAATATATTTGGAGTTTATTCACTCCTAAATACTTTTCGAGATAATGAAAAAATAATTAACGAAATTGTTTCTATAGGAAATCTAGGAATTTTCTCCAATATAGATAGTCTAATCATTACAGAAATAAAGCTTTGCTTGGAATATTTATATAAAGAAGTAGAAGAACCGTTTATTAAGGAACTTTACAATTATCTGTGTAAAATTGAATCTGGGAAATTTTTTTCTAAGTTCCCAAAACACTTCTATAAAAATTTTCAAACTACGATAATTGATATTTTGAATACTTTCAATATCGAAACAAAATTTCATCTCAATATCAACAAAGTAATAGAATCTAATAAAGAGCTTTTTTGTAATGATTTGCAGGTGACAAGGTATGAACGTGAAAAAATAATACAATTTTTGCTAGCATATGACTCAAATCTCTTCCAAAAATAAAAGATTGAAGGATAAAACTTCAATCTTTTATTTTTTATATTGCTTATATAAAAAATCTGAAATTGGCTGAATAATTGCTCTAGCAAGTAATACAGGAACAGCATTACCAACTTGCTTGTATATTTTATCAATTTGAGCATTTCTGGAAATTTCTTTACCAGATTTTCCAATAGGGGAACCAGCACTAAATTCAAACCAATCTGGAAATGTTTGAATTCTAGATATTTCTTTAACAGAAAGTCGTCTGTTTTTTTCTCCATTAAATTTCCAGCGTGTATGGTTTTCCTTATCTTTATACTTTGTCATTGGTTCTCCAGCAGGGTGTTGTGGAGCTTGTCGCCCACTTGCCTGAATAGTGAAACTTTGCTCTTCCCACGATTTTTTCCTATTACGAGACATATAAATTGTACTGTATGAACCCTCGAAATATTCACCAGGGTTATCTTCTAAATCACCGATAGCATCACGCAAAGTTACCCACGGTTGCTTTTCTGCTAACAAATCAATTTCTGTGCCATCTCCATGAGTAGGTGTAGGTAATTCATAGCGATATCCATACTTTTTCTCAATTTTTTCTTTATGGACACCGACTAAAAATACACGTTCACGTGATTGTGGTACTCCATAATCTCTAGCGTTAACTAGATGAGCAGTAACCGTGTAGCCAGCACTTGAAAAGTCTTCGATAATCTGTTTTAAGACTTCGCCTTTTCCAAGTGTCATCATACCTTTTACATTTTCTGCAACGAAAAATGCTGGCTGGGTCTGCATAAGCTCACGTATAAAATGTATATAGAGAAAATTTCGTTCATCATCAATTAATCGTGGTCCAGCTTCGCTGAATCCTGGACATGGGAAGCCACCAACGGTTAATTCATTTTTAGGGAAATGAGCAACTTTCCTAATATCTTTTTGGTGTTGAATTATATTTGAAGGGAAATTTTTCTTATAAGTTTGGTTTGCTTCAACAAACATATCGTTAGTGTATATTGTATGAAAAATACTTTTATGCCTTTGTTTCGAAAACTCTTTTTTATCTTCAAAAATTTCTAAAGCTTTTTGTAATCCTACGACAGAAGCAAGACCAGCTAATTCTGTTCCCAAATCTAGACCACCAGCTCCAGAAAATAATGAAACAACATTTATCTTACCTTTTTGATAATCAGCATTTTGAATCAATTCATGGTCAGAAGAATCCTCAATTATTTTATTGGTTTCTTCTTCAATTTTATGATATAAAACATTTTTAACTTCATCAGCTGATAGATTCGGAGCTGGTTTGAATTTACCTCTAGAACGTTTAGTCTCATCTTTAATTGTTGTGGTATTCAACTTTTTGTCTCTCTTCCTTTTATGTTATTACCATCATAACAAAAATCTTTGTAAAAGGCCAGTATTTAATATTGAACTGAAATAATCAATAAATTTTGTGGTATGCTAATTGGTTGACTATCAAATTTTAAGCTAGTTTCTACTAAAGTTGCAGCAGAATGTAACCTCAGTCCGACAACCCAATTATTGTCCATCTCTATAATCAATGTGTTATTGCTTATAGTACCATCCCTATTCACTTTCCAATCTTTTCGGGTGAACCTCGTTGGAAGTGGTATTATAGGTACCAAACCTCCTCCATCTCCTAATTCCCCATGCAAATTATAACAATATATATTTAATTCGCTACGACTTTCATTCATAACAAATTTATAAAAGTCTCTACGACCAGCTAAATATTCCAAAAATCTAGGGGCTAAATTAGAATAGGTATTATCTAATAAATTAAATTCATCTAAAAAACTTGTCAATAAGGGTATATAAACATCATTTTCCTTGCTGACTCCATGATTAGATAAATCTCTCCATCTTACTCCATTATCTTTGAAATTTTGTAGCATTTGGAACACAGGTTCAATAGTATTCCAATAATTTTGTGATACTGGATATCCAGCCCATTCTTGTCCAAAATCGATTCTATTAGATAAGCGTTGGTGTTTTAATGCTTGATGATTATGTTTACAAGAAATTCCAATTTCCCAGTTGCTTTTTGTCAAAATAACATCGCGTACATCTCCTGTTTGTCCAAAGAAATCTGGAGCGATAGTGATAGTGAGAATATCATTCATATTTTGCAATGTTGGTTCTAAATTAAATACTTCTATACAACCAATCATTGCCACATTTAGTAATTCATCTTGTTCCAAATTGTTTAATATGTTAAAACAATTCTTGACATTTTGGAAATTTATATCGTTAACAATTTGAGCTGTTCCTCCATGTTGATTTATATAATTGTAGAAGGAAATTGCTGTAGCATATTCAAAAGCCTTGCCTTTAGACATAGTAATGTTACTCCTTTAATAAAAATAAAAGAAGCTCAATCAGGAGCTCCTTTTGGCGACACTTTGGCGACAAACCAAACGTATCAATATCATTTTAATACCATTTATAATAACAGGAATGCTGTTAAATCAAGGATTCTTAGCCTAAGTTACTCTTATCTATTATTCCCACTCAACTGTTGCAGGTGGTTTACTTGTAATATCGTAGACGATACGGTTAACATGATCCACTTCATTTACGATACGTACTGAGATTTTTTGAAGTACTTCCCATGGAATTTTGGCAAAATCAGCAGTCATACCATCGATAGAAGTGATAGCACGGATTGCAATCGTGTAGTCATACGTACGACCGTCACCCATAACACCGACTGAACGAACGCCTGTGTTAACAGTGAAGTATTGCCAAATATCGCGGTCAAGTCCAGCTTTAGCGATTTCTTCACGAAGAATAGCGTCTGATTCACGAACGGTTTCAAGTTTCTCTTCAGTGATTTCACCCATGACACGGATAGCAAGTCCTGGCCCTGGGAATGGTTGGCGCCATACGATATGGTCTGGCATACCAAGCTCTGTACCAAGAGCACGAACTTCATCCTTGTAAAGAGTATTGAGTGGTTCAATCAATTCAAACTGCATATCTTCTGGAAGACCACCCACGTTGTGGTGTGACTTGATAGTTTGAGCTGTATCCGTACCAGACTCGATAACATCTGTATATAAAGTACCTTGAGCAAGGAATTTCACATCTTTGAGCTTGCTTGCTTCGTCATCGAATACATAGACAAACTCGTTACCGATGATTTTACGTTTTTGTTCAGGATCAGAAACGCCAGCAAGTTTGTCAAGGAAACGTTTAGCAGCGTCTGCTTTGACGATATTCAAACCAAACTTACCACCGAGCATGTCCATAACTTGATCAGCTTCGCCTTTACGAAGAAGACCGTGGTCTACGAAGATACAGATCAATTGATCGCCAATCGCTTTTTGGAGAAGAACCCCAACGACAGATGAGTCAACACCACCTGATAGACCAAGAAGGACACGTTTATCACCGACGGTTTCACGAATTTTTTTGATCTGCATGTCAATGAAATTATCCATTGACCAGTCACCTTTAGCCTTACAAATGTTAAGGGCAAAGTTACGAAGGATATCATTTCCGTATACAGAATGACGAACTTCTGGGTGGAATTGGATACCGTAAATGTGTTTATCTGGGTTTTCGATGGCTGCGTATGGGCAGTCAGCTGATGTACCTGTACGAACAAAGTCAGCAGGAATCTCAGTAACCGCATCACCATGGCTCATCAAAACAGTCTGTTCATCAGGTGTTGATTCAAAAAGCGCTGATGGTGTGTGAGTTAGGGTTGATTGACCGTATTCACGATTTCCAGCATCACCTGCAGGAACAACTTTTCCTCCAAGTTTATGGGTCAATAACTGCATACCATAACAGATTCCCAAAATTGGAATTCCGAGTTCGAAGATTTCTGGGTCAATATCAAATGAACCATCTTCATATACAGAATTTGGACCACCTGATAGAATAATTCCTACAGGATTGACTTCACGAACTTCAGCAGCTGAAATTTTATGGCTTTTTAGTTCTGAAAAAACACCAATCTCACGGATACGGCGTGAAATCAGCTGGTTGTACTGGCTACCATAGTCCAATACGATGATTTTTTCTACATCTTGCAAATCAGTTGAAATGTTGCTCATCTTTTTCCTTTCTCAAAAGAAATATCTTTTCTCAATATTCTATCACAAATAAGGGCGAATTACCAACTAAACAAGGCGAAGTTTGACTTTTTCTAGTTTATTGGGGTACAATAGAGAAAAGATAGAAATGAAGTGAAAAATATGCTACCTGCTTATATGAAAATCCATGATCAGATAAAAAAGGATATTGACGAGCACCGTTGGGCTATTGGTGAGAGGCTTCCCAGTGAAAGAGATTTAGCTGAGCAGTTTGCGGTCAGTCGCATGACCCTCCGCCAAGCCGTATCTCTATTAGTCGAAGAAGGCGTCTTAGAGCGCCGTGTAGGAAGCGGCACCTTTGTTTCCAGTACTCGAGTACAAGAAAAGATGCGAGGGACAACCAGTTTTACTGAAATTGTCAAATCCCAAGGTAAAGTTCCCTCTAGCCAGCTCATTTCCTACAAAAAAACCATTCCCAATGAGCAAGAAGTTGCCAAGCTAGGAATTTTTCCAACGGACAATATTATCCGAATGGAGCGGGTCCGCTATGCCGACCAGGTTCCCCTAGTTTATGAAGTTGCTTCTATTCCTGAAAAATTCATTAAGGACTTTAAAAAAGAAGAAATCACAAGTCATTTCTTCCAAACCTTGCAAAAACATGGCTATCGTATCGGCAAATCTCAACAGACCATCTATGCTCGCCTTGCTAAAGAAAAGATTGCCCACTATTTGGAAGTTGAAAAAGGACATGCTATTCTTGGATTGACCCAGGTTTCCTACCTAGAAGATGGTACTGCTTTTGAATACGTAAAAAGTCAATATGTAGGCGAACGCTTTGAATTTTATCTTGAAAATAATTAGATTACCACGCAAAAACTCTCTGTCACGGACAAAGAGTCTTTTTTATTTTTCTAAGAATAAATCTTTCAAAGAAAGCAAAGTTACAGCAAACAATATCATTGCCATACCAAGAAAATCAATGGGATAAAATTGTTCATTCATTATTAAGAAGGCAAAGAAAATCGCCGATATTGGCTCAATTGAAGCCAACAAGCTTGACTTGACCGGTCCTATCAGACTGGCTCCTTTAAGGAAAGCTGTATAGGCAAAGACAGTCCCGATAAGGATAATGCCTGCAAACGCAAGGAGAAAATCAAGACTAGTCGGGATATCGGCCTGTAGAACCCCTGTAAAAGGAAGGGCGACCAAACCTACTATGACCATTCCCACACCAATGACCAAGCTGCTCCCCCACTTTTTTTAATCAAGGCTATGGGTAAAATGATATACAGAGCATAAGTCAAGGCAGAAAAGAGACCCCAGAACAGGCCAGCAGGTGTCATGGATAACTGGTCCAACTGCCCATGTGTTGCGATCAGGAAGGTTCCTCCGATGGCGAATATGATGGAAACTATCTCTCCCAGTGTCGGTGCCACCCTATCCTTGATACAGCTATAAATTAAAATTCCGACAGGACAAACATACTGAAGCACCGTCGCTGTTCCCGCATTGGTCTCCTGAATAGCAGACAGATAGGCGAATTGGTTGAGAAAAAGACCAATCAGAGCAAAAATAAGAAGAGACAGCAAACTCTTTCTATCCTTTAAAAAGACCAGTATTTTATCCTTTGCAGTAGCATAAGCCAAGAGCATGAGAATTCCACCAGCGATTAAAAGACGCAAGTTGGTTAAGACCAGAGCCGAAATTCCGTGTGCCATCAGGTATTGGCCACTCGTTCCTGACAACCTCCAAGCAATACCAGCCACAACTGTTAGTAAAGTCCCTTTTAAACTATTTGACATGTCTCTTTGACATGTCTCTCCTTACTCTTCTTTGCGAATCAAGTTCATCACTTGATTGCGGTCTAATATCCATTGAGCTCTCTCGTCCTTTTCATAGGTACGATTCGATAGGAAAATAGTGGCTTCTTGCTTCTGACGATTCCACATGATAAAGGTACCTGTATAGCCCGTATGGTCTAGCCAATCTCCTTCCAAATTCCATGCTAAAGAACGTTCCTTGTCATCCAAAGGAGAAAAATTTTGATTTAAGTCTCTTGCAAAATCATCTGCTAAATAGTGTTCTAAAAAGATTTGTAAATCCTTTATAGTCGAAAATAAACCAGCACTCCCAGCATGTCTACCCAGGAGACGAGCCTTGGGATCATGCACTATGCCTGCCTCTACACCTCTAACTGTTGGAACAGCAAGCTCAACTGGCCCAAACTTGGTTTCCGTCATTCCCCAAGGTTTCCAGACTTGATCCTTTAAAATCACATCCAAATCTTGATTAAAAATTCTTTCCAAAATAAAGCCCAACAGCAAAAAATGGACATCCGAATAAAGAAAGGCTGGCTGACTTCGTCTGTTGAGATGAAACATCGCTTCCTTTAATTCAGGGGCTGTTAAAAGATCACGATTAGGAATAAAAGGATCAAGGTCTGTTGCATGAGTCAAGAGCTGGCGAATAGTGATGTCTGGATAATCACTCTCAGGTAAAAAATCTATTACCAGTCTATCAATATCTAATTGACCTATTTCCCACAAGAAGGTACAAACTGTGCCAACCCCAACAACCTTGCTGACACTAGCTAGGTCATAAACTAGTCCTGCCTCAGTCTGCAAGCCATGCTCTGGGTCACTCTGGCCTAAATAGAACTCTGTCCATTGATTGTCCTTAAAATACGCAAAAGAGGCTCCGGGATAAATCCCTGCCTCGATTTGTTCTTCTATTTTTTTAATAATCTTGGTCCACTTCATACTTCTTCAAACCACAATTCAACATTATTTCTATCTTTACCAAGGAAGAATTTTTCAGACTTAGGAATAAAATATTCAGTAGACTCAAACTTCTGGCGAAGACTTGCTATGTCTAATTCATTGACCAAGAACTTGAGCATAGATAAGTCCCAGGTAACCGTATTGTCCACAGTCAAATCCTGCCCCTGAGCTGGAATAAAATCAAGGGATGCCCCAATTTCAGATGATTCCAAGAAACTTTCGATATCAGTTGGGAGATGTAATTCCATAGAAATCTCAAATTTACTTAAAGAAATTGATGCCAAATCTGTTTGAAATTCAGGCTTTTCTCCTACTTCTACTAGACTTGCTCTGTCATCTTCCGCATGAATCAAAATCAAATCATCTTCTGGTGAGAAAATTTCAAAAGCGTAGCCATTTTGACCTTTATATAATCGATGAATCGAATCTGTTTTAGATAAGATTCCTTCAATTTCTAAGGGATTTTCCACCTTGACAATCAATCTAGCTAGTTTTTTTCTTCCCTCTACCTTACGAGTACGCATACTGGGAGCTTCTTCTAAAACCAGCTTTTCAAGACCCGTTTGGTCACCTAGTGACAGAAAGGCCGATTCTTCTAACAAGGCCTTCATTCCAAGGGTTTCAATATAAAATGTTTCATTTAATTTTCTATTATTAGCTTTTAAAGTAGGAATAATCCGTACAATCTGATTTACATTCATAAATTCCTCCGTCACTTTTTATTTTAAAGGATTTTAGAATTTTTTACAAGATATTATGCTCAAATTTAACATTATTTAGCTATTTAGTAAAGATAGTCTTTCAAGGCTTTTGACAAAGCCTGATAACCAGCAATACTGAGGTGCAGTCCATCAGTTGTATATTCTTTTTTGAGTTGGCCTGCTTGGTCTGTCAAACAATCAAATACTGGCACAAATTCCACCTGCATATAGGCAGATGCAAGCTCTTGATAGGCTTGATTCCAGTTCTGAATTTTTTCATTCGAGCGGATATAGACTGCCTGCTGGTACTTCTCTCCCTCATTGACAGGCAAAATGGAAAGCAATTTAATCTCTGTCAATGGATAATCGCGAGCAACGGATTGAATGATAGCTTCGAGATTATTGAGAGCCTCATTCACAGGAACATCCTTTCCGATATCATTTGTCCCAATCAGAAGAAAAATTTTATCTACTGCTCCACCATATAGATGAGCATCAAGGTTCTCTAGTAACAGTCCTGTCTGATAGCCACGAATTCCTCGATTGACAATCGTCTTTGAAGTCCCAAATAGCTCCTGTAGAGGATAATACTCGACAATGGAATCCCCAATAAAAAGAATGTTTGGTTCTACAACAGAAATGTGATTTAGGTGACGATATTTGGTTTGAATTTTTTCTTGTTCCTTTAGGAGCCAATTTTCTAATAACTGTACTGCCACTTCATTCTCCTTTTTCTAACCAGTTTTCCAAGACTTGATAAACTCCTCCTTGGCTGTTGGCTGGTGCTAGAGCAGTCGCCACAGCTTTGGCTTTCTCATCAGCATTTTCCATCGCATAGGCAATTCCAGCCATTTCAAGCATTTCAACATCATTTTCACTATCACCAAAAGCCATGATTTCTTGGGATTTCAAGTCCCAGCGCTTGAGTAATTCCTCCAAGCCCCATGCTTTATGAATCCCAGCTTGGAGGATATCAATGCAACCATAGCCACTGGATACAGCTCGGACACGGCCATCAAAGAGAGCATTGATTTCTTCCAAAACCGAACTCAAACGTTCCTCACCAACAACCATGCTCATCTTGAGCACACCACCAAAGAGGTCAGATGTTAATTCATCCACAAATTGCATCCGTTGGTAGAATTTTTCAATCATTTCTGGAGTCATAAAACTTTCAAGATCTGTAAAAATCGTACCTTCCTTGACAAAATCACCCTTCATCCCCGTTACAACAAACTGGTCCTGACACGCTCGACCCTTGAAATGAGCCAAAGCCTTGTTGACAATGGTGTCATCCCATGTCTGAGCCTGAATCAATTCATTGTTTTCAAAAATACGAGCGCCATTAGCAACAACCAGAACCACTCGATCCACCAAGGGACTCAGTAGTTGTCTCATGCGGTGAATTTCATTGCCCGTCGCAATGACAAAACGAATGCCCCTTTGATCCAACTGATCTAAAATCTTTTCCAATCGTGGGAGATCAAGCTGACCTCTAGCATCCAGCAAGGTCCCATCCATATCTGTCGCAATTACCTTAATCATCATTTACTTTCCTCTGGATTCAAGCTAATACCACTTCAATCCCACATGTTCATTCATTTCTTTATAGGCTGTATCAATTCGTTCCTTAGTCGCTTCATCTAACTGGTCACGATGACTGCCACCCTCTATAAAATCTTCCAAAATATAAGTTTGGTAATGATACAAGGGATATCCTTCTGGTGAAAAGGTTCCCTTTGGTGTTCGATTGACCCAAGTAGGATGAGCTTTAGCTGTTCCGATAGTTGTTTTTCCATCCTTCTTCTTGATGGTGACATCCATGAGAACACCACGTTCAGTCCACTTAGCATTCTCTTCATCTCCCATAGATTCAATCCGTTGATTGGAAATGAAGTTCCCCATTTAATAGATAATGAGTTTCTTATCTCCATCTTTTTCAACCCTTTCAGATGGTTCAACAACGTGAGGATGCCCTCCAAAGATAATATCCGCTCCCCAATCGATCATCTTGTGATAAAGAGCTTTTTGTTCTTCAGTTGGTTCCAATCGATACTCAACACCCATCTGAAGCATGATAATGGTGATATCTGCTTCCTTCTCTGCCCGTTCAATTTCAGCCTTCATCTTATCTTCGTTTAAATCTGAAAGATAACGATTATAGTCTTCCTTAAAAATATACTGCTCAATTCCATTGAAACCATAGGAATAGGCTAACAATGCAACCTTGATACCATTCACTTCCTTAATGACCAGCGGAGCCTGAACACGTGGTTCGTGCGTATAAACTCCGATTGGAGTGATTCCAGCTTTCTCAATAATATCGGCCGTTGAAATAACTCCCTCAATTTGCGAATCCAAAATATGATTATGAGCTAAATCCAGCACATGATAACCTGCCTCCTTAATAGCATCCATAACTTCAGCAGGAGCATTAAAGAGAAGATAACCCGCTAAATAATGATCCTTATTAATGATTCCTTCAAAATCACCAATAGCTAAATCTGCTGCTTAGTCTCCTTGCTTGAGCCAAGGAGTCACATACTCAAAATTTTCATGAAAGTCATAGGTACCGTCTTCTTTTTTAGCTGAAAAGAAAAGTCCATCGTGGTAGAGCAAATCCCCGTGGGCCATAATTCTGGCAGTTTTTTCCTCTTCCTACTCCTGAGACTTTTGCTTAGTCCCCTCTTGAGAAATAGTATCTCGTTTTTGACTAGTCAAGGGATTCCTTGGAAGCTTTCAAACAACAAGACCAAGCCCATTGATAAACCAACTGCTAACAAGAGTATCGCCACAAATCCCTTATTGCTCCACTTGCGATAACTCCTAAAAAGTTTACCAAGCCCTTCATAAAACGAAAAGCTAAACCACCCTGATTTCGATTTTGTCTTCTTTGTATCTTCATTCTCCCTACTTTCTTATGCAAGCCTTTTCTTTTTATTATATCACAGATAAGTATTTCTTTCACAATTGAATTGAACTTCCTATCTATTTTCTATAAATCCTAAATGCCATAATGCTTTCAATCCTTGTCATTTTATGATATCATGTAGAGGTAATGAAAGGAAATGAACTAATCCACAGTGGCTTATTCCAAGTATACCACTTGGGCTTTGGCAGTAGCTAACTGCACTAAATATAATATAAGGAGAGAAAATGTCTGCAATAGAACGTATTACAAAAGCTGCTCACTTAATTGATATGAACGATATTATCCGTGAAGGGAATCCTACTCTACGCGCGATTGCTGAGGAAGTCACTTTCCCCCTATCTGACCAGGAAATCATCCTAGGCGAAAAGATGATGCAATTCCTTAAACATTCCCAAGATCCTGTCATGGCTGAAAAAATGGGACTCCGCGGTGGTGTTGGACTGGCTGCTCCCCAGTTAGATATCTCAAAACGCATTATCGCTGTTTTGGTACCTAATATTGTTGAAGAAGGCGAAACTCCACAGGAAGCCTACGATTTGGAAGCCATTATGTACAATCCAAAAATCGTCTCTCACTCTGTTCAAGATGCTGCTCTTGGCGAAGGAGAAGGTTGCCTGTCTGTTGACCGTAACGTGCCTGGCTATGTTGTTCGCCATGCCCGCGTTACTGTTGACTACTTTGACAAAGATGGAGAAAAACACCGTATCAAACTCAAAGGCTACAACTCCATTGTTGTTCAGCATGAAATTGACCACATTAACGGTATCATGTTTTACGATCGCATCAATGAAAAAGACCCATTTGCAGTTAAAGATGGTTTACTGATTCTTGAATAAAGAAAATCCCGTTGCAAGACGGGGTTTTGTGTTATAATAGAGGCATGAAAACAAATGATATTGTCTATGGTGTCCACGCCGTTACCGAAGCCCTCCTTGCAAATACAGGAAACAAACTCTACCTCCAAGAAGATCTCCGAGGTAAGAATGTTGAGAAAGTCAAGGAACTAGCTACAGAAAAGAAGGTATCCATTTCTTGGACATCAAAAAAATCTCTCTCTGAGATGACTGAAGGTGCTGTTCATCAAGGTTTTGTTCTACGAGTGTCTGAATTTGCCTATAGCGAGCTAGATTACATCCTTGCAAAAACACGCCAAGAAGAAAATCCACTTCTATTGATTCTAGATGGTCTAACCGATCCCCATAATCTGGGTTCTATCTTGCGAACAGCCGATGCGACCAATGTTTCAGGTGTCATCATTCCCAAGCACCGTGCTGTCGGAGTAACTCCTGTCGTTGCCAAAACAGCCACAGGTGCTATTGAACACGTTCCAATTGCCCGAGTGACCAACCTCAGTCAAACCTTAGATAAACTTAAGGATGAAGGTTTCTGGACCTTTGGAACGGATATGAACGGTACTCCTTGCCACAAGTGGAATACAAAAGGGAAAATCGCCCTCATCATTGGAAATGAAGGAAAAGGTATCTCTAGCAACATCAAAAAACAAGTCGATGAGATGATTACCATTCCGATGAATGGACATGTTCAAAGCCTTAATGCCAGTGTTGCTGCGGCCATTCTCATGTACGAAGTTTTCCGAAATAGACTATAAAAAAGTTTCCAGTCATCTGATTGGAAACTTTTTTATGATTAACTATGTTCTGTAATGAATTTATAGGCTTCTTGACCAGCGATAGCTCCATCTCCAACCGCTGTTGTTACTTGGCGAAGGTCTTTCAAGCGAACATCTCCAACTGCAAAGATACCGTCGACTGCAGTTTTCATGTGGTTATCTGTCACAATCCATCCTGCCTGATCTTGGATATTCAATTCTTTAACAAAATCGCTAAGAGGGTCCAAACCAACATAGATAAAGACACCACCGAAGGCTTGTTCTGTCACTTGACCTGTTTTCACATTTTCAAATACGACTGATTCTACTCGGTTTTCACCCTTGATTTCCCTTACTACAGAATCCCAGATAAAGCTGATTTTTTCATTCGCAAAGGCGCGATCTTGTAAAACCTTTTGGGCACGAAGTTGGTCACGACGGTGAACAATGGTAACAGTCTTAGCAAAACGAGTCAAGAAGAGGGCTTCTTCAACAGCTGAATCTCCACCACCAACTACCAATAAATCTTGGTCACGGAAGAAAGCACCATCACACACAGCACAGTAAGAAACACCACGACTGTTCAGTTCTTCTTCTCCAGGCACTCCCAAAGGACGGTGTTTAGAACCAGTTGCTACGATAACTGTACGTGTTTCATATGTTTGGTCATCAGTCATCACTTTCTTAAAATCACCATGGTCTTCGACATTTTCAACATAACCATAAATGTGCTCCACACCAAGATTTTCAAGTGGTTCAAACATCTTTTCAGCCAATTCAGGTCCACTAATATTAGCGTATCCTGGGTAATTTTCGATATCAGATGTATTATTCATCTGACCACCTGGCAGACCACCTTCAATCAAAGCTACTTTTAGATTGCTTCGAGCAGCATACAAGGCCGCAGTCATCCCTGCAGGTCCAGCACCGATAATAATAGTATCGTACATATAGATTCCTTCTTTCTTGTTGTAACTATCTTTATTCTAACTCTTTCTTGTCAATCACGCAAGGATTATGCCTTGAAAACAAGAATTAAACTCATAACCGCAAAGGATAATACTGGGACAACCAAGACTCCAATCATAATCATATCATAGAGATGGGCTTGGCGAGCCTTGGCTGTCTTATCAACTCCCGACATGGCTCTCAGACCAATCCAAATCCCTAAAAAAATCAGAACAAGGATGGTGGTCAAGATCAAACTCTCGAAATATAAAGAAAATAGTTGCAGTAGCATGATTTCTCTCATTTCTATCTTTTTTAAAGAGTAAACTCAGCTAGTCCAACTAACTGAGTTTTCCTTTATCTATTATATCAAATATAAGTCCGTTTGTAACTAGCGAAGAATTCTTTTGTCCGCTCTTCTTTAGGGGTGTGGATAATCTCATCCGGTGTTCCAGACTCGATGATTTTCCCCTTATCTAAGAAGAGAATCTTATCAGCCACTTGGGCTACAAAGGACATGTCATGACTAACCAAAATCATGGTTTGACCTGACTTAGCAGCATCTGCAATAGACTTTTCTACTTCACCAACCAATTCTGGGTCAAGGGCTGAAGTTGGTTCGTCTAAGAGCAAAACATCTGGTTTCATAGCAAGCGCACGCGCTAGGGCAACCCGTTGCTTCTGTCCACCTGATAAATGGCGAGGATAATGGTTTTCACGGTCCGAAAGCCCAACCTTAGCCAACTCTTCCTTGGCAATCTTAGTCGCTTCTTGGTCAGATAATTTCTTGACAACAACCAAGCCTTCTTTCACATTATCAAGTGCTGTTCGGCGTTCAAACAAATTAAACTGTTGGAAAACCATAGACAACTTACGACGTAGGGCAAGGATTTCTTCTTGAGTGATTTTAGAAAAATCAACTGAAAAACCATCAATCTGAATAGAGCCACTGTCAGGTGTTTCAAGATAATTGAGACTGCGAAGAAAGGTTGATTTTCCAGCTCCTGAAGAACCAATCAAGGCTACAACTTCCCCTTTTTGAATATCCAAGTCCAGATGATCCAAGACAGTCTGTCCTGAAAAGGATTTGCTTAAATTTGAAATCTTAATCATTAACGAAGGTCTCCTTTCACATCTGTTTGCACTGTATCAGGTGCAGAAATAGCCATTTTTCTCTCGATGAAACGACCGAGGCTTTCAATTCCGATATTGACCACCCAATAAACAAGGGCAACGGAGATGAAGCGTTCAAAATAGCGATAATCAGCTCCACCTAGAATCTGAGCTTGGGCAAAGACTTCCACAACACCCGCACTAAAAGCTAGAGATGTTCCCTTGGTCAAACCGATGAGGGAATTAATCAAGGTTGGAGTAGCTACCACCGCTGCATTAGGAATAATCACTCGTCGATAAACTTGCGCTCGGGTCATACCCAGACTGCGTGCCGCCTCAATCTCACCAGGATTAACTGAGAGAATGGCTGCACGAATGGTTTCACTAGCATAAGCTGCCTCATTAAAGGCAAAGGCGACAATCGCAAAAGCTGCAGCTGGAATCGCATTGATATTGAGACCAGTTCCCCATTGCTGATTGAGGGCTTTCAAAGCCAAAGGGATTCCGTAGTAGGTCAACATGAGTTGCACCAAAATCGGTGTCCCTTTTAAGAAACTAACAAAGAAGGCCTGCAAGGGATATAAAATCTTGACACGATTGATCTTCACAATGGCAAAAAGAAGCGCCAAAACCAAGCCAAAAAGGGCACCGCCAATTGTCAACATAATTGTTGTTGGAAGTTGTTGGACAATTCTAGGGATTCCATCAAAGACCGAACGTAGGCTAAACAGCTTGCCATCCGGAATCAATTGCATCAAGTTTTGGTACCAATCTGATGCTAAAATCGTTGTAACATTCATAAAAACATCCTCTTCTGATAATGATTCATTCTACCATGCTTCTGCCGTCAATGAAATTATTTGCTACGGTCAGATACAGACTTTGTCTACCTACTAGTTTATCATACTTTGAAACAGGGAAGTTATATATTTTATCTATCAAAGAGATAGATAAAAACTATTTCAGTCCCAGTTCTTCATAAGATTTTCGATAACCGATTTGCTTAACAGTTCCATTTTCTACTAAAATGGGCCGTTTTAACAACATACCGTCACTTGCTAGCAACTCAGCCGCTTCTTGGTTTGACAAACTTCCTACCTTATCTTTTAGCCCTAATTCACGGTATTTGATACCACTGGTGTTGAAAAATTGCTTCAATTCAAATCCTGAGGTTTCTAGCCAATTCAAAATGACTTCTTGGCTAGGTGTTTCTTCCACGATATGGACGGCTTTATAGTCCACACCTAATTGATTTAATTCTTGTTTTGCTTTTTTACAAGTTGAACATTTGGGGTATTCGATAAATTCTAACATGTGCTTCTCCTTCTATTGTTTCTATCTTTAAAATCTACTCCTTCATGCTCCAAGAGCCAAGCTTTCTTTTCCACTCCTGCAGCATAACCTGTCAGACGCTTGCCTGCTCCCAACACACGATGACAAGGTACTAGGATAGACCAAGGATTGCGTCCCACTGCTCCACCAATTGCTTGAGCAGAAGCCACTTGCAGGTCTTGAGCAATTTGTCCATAGGTCACTGTCTGACCATAAGGAATGCCCTGTAAATAGTCCCAAACTCTCTTTTCAAAATTCGTTCCAATTGGCGCCAAGAGCAAGTTGGATAAATCCTGAGGCTTGCCTTTAAAGTAATCATCTAAGCAAGCAATAACTGGGTCTAAAATAGGATGACTAACAACTTCTTCTATCGTTTCATCTCCTAGTCCCCTCTCAAAATGCTTCTGCTCCTGAACCCAAATTCCATACAAATAATGGTCATCAGCTACAAGTGATAGAATACCAATTGGTGAGGAGTAGAGGATTTTTACATACTTCTTTTGCATTATTTCTTTAATTTTTGATAGGCCAAGCGTTCGCCATCTACTGGCACCTTACCAACTTGTTTAAAACCAAGTTTTTCAAAAATATGTTGCATAACCTTGTTTTCAGCATGCGTATCTGAGCGAAAATCAAGATAATCAAAACCTTCAATCAAGCCCTCTAAGAAGGTTTGAGCAACTCCTTTTCCCTGCACATCTGCTGCCACAGCAATACGGTGAAAGACTAGATACTCTGACTCTCCCGCTTGCCAGTTTCCCTCATAAATAGCTTCATAGGCCTCCTCTGGACTCTTGGTCACAGCAGCATAGGCTAGCAGTTCTCCCTCTTCCAAGGCTACGTAGGCTTGCCCTGAGATGATATCATCGATAATAACATCTGCATTTGGATAGCCATTTTGCCACTGGTCACTACCAGCATCTGCTAAACATTTTTTGGCATCCTCCATCACCTGCATGATGGCATCTACTTCATTTGGAAAAGCTAAACGAATTTCCATCTTTTTTCCTCATTTCTGACTAGTTTCTCCCATCATAGCATAATTTAAGTATTTCTACAAGCAGTTAAAACTTGACTTTGTGTTTTTGTTATTTTATAATCTAGTTATCAAAACTATATAAAAAGGAGTTGAAAATGAAAACTACCTTTTCCTACCCAAAATGGGCAGAAATTCCAAACATTGATCTCTATCTGGACCAGGTTTTGCTCTATGTCAATCAGGTCTGCGCCCCTATCTCTCCTAATAAAGACAAGGGCCTAACAGCATCTATGGTCAACAATTATGTGAAAAATGGTTACCTGACAAAGCCTGACAAAAAAAAATACCAACGCCAACAGATTGCCCGTTTGATTGCTATCACAACCCTCAAGTCTGTATTTTCTATTCAAGAAATAGCCCAGACACTTAATACTCTACAAACTCAAGCAAGTTCAGACCAACTCTACGATGCTTTTGTGGACTACATGAACCAAGGAATTGACCCAGCTAACCCTATTATCCAAACCAGCTGCCAAACCGTTAAACTCTATCATCAAACTCTAGACTTAATCGATCATACTCAAGAGGAGGTAATCCAATGAACACTAGTCTTAAACTCAGCAAACAACTCAGTTTTGGAGAGGAGATTGCTAATAGCGTGACCCATGCTGTGGGTGCAGTCATCATGCTTATCTTGCTGCCTATTTCATCCATCTATAGTTATGAAGCACACGGATTTTTATCCTCTATCGGCGTTTCCATTTTCGTCATCAGTCTCTTTCTCATGTTCCTATCATCCACCATTTATCACTCTATGGCCTATGGTTCGACCCACAAATATGTTTTGCGAATCATTGACCATTCTATGATTTACGTTGCCATTGCCGGCTCATACACGCCCGTTGTCTTGACCTTGATGAATAACTGGTTTGGCTATCTGATTATTGTCATCCAATGGGGAACGACCATCTTTGGTATTCTCTATAAAATCTTTGCTAAAAAGGTCAATGAGAAATTTAGCCTTGCTCTTTACCTGATTATGGGCTGGTTGGTTCTGGTTATCATTCCTGCCATTATCAATCAAACGACACCCGTTTTCTGGAGTCTCATGGTAACTGGCGGACTCTGTTATACAGTTGGAGCTGGATTTTATGCCAAGAAAAAACCTTATTTCCACATGATTTGGCATCTCTTTATCCTAGCTGCGTCCGTACTCCAATACATCGCTATTGTTTATTACATGTAAAAAAGTTGAGAAATTCAATCTCAACTTTTTTCTTTACACATATTGATAAAGTACTGGTGCAAGCGCACATCATCAGTCAATTCTGGATGAAAAGAACTTACCAACATATTTTTTTCTTGGGCTGCAACAATTTGATTGTTCACTGTTGCTAGAATTTCTACACCCTCACCAACACTACTGATAATCGGACCACGGATAAAGGTCATTGGAATCTTGCCAACTCCCTTACATTCTGCTTCCGTGTAGAAACTTCCTAATTGGCGCCCATAAGCATTACGCTCGACCACCATATCCATAGTTCCTAGATGACTCTCTTTCTGAGAAGTGATTTCCTTAGCCAACAAAATTAAGCCCGCACAGGTCCCAAACACTGGTAAGCCAGATAGAATGGCTTCTCGGATGGGAAGTAGCATGTTCTGGTCACGTAAGAGCTTGCCCATGGTTGTAGACTCACCACCAGGCAAAATCAAACCCGACAAGTCACTCTGATCTTGCTGAAAATCATCTAGATTTCTGAGTTCTACACTCTCGACACCTAATTGATCTAGCACTTTTGCATGTTCTGCAAAGGCCCCTTGCAAGGCCAATATTCCGATTTTCATCTATTTTCCTCGTTCAGCCATGAGAATTTGGATTTCATTTTCATTAATACCAACCATGGCTTCTCCTAAATCTTCAGAGATTTGAGCTAGGATTTGAGGATTACGGAAGTTAGTCACAGCCTTAACAATGGCACTCGCTCGTTTAACAGGATCTCCTGACTTGAAAATACCTGAACCGACAAAGACCCCCTCTGCCCCTAATTGCATCATTAACGCAGCATCTGCTGGCGTTGCAACACCTCCAGCAGCGAAATTTACAACTGGCAATTTTCCATGTTCATGAACATATTGGACCAATTCTACAGGGACTTGCAAATCCTTGGCAGCAACATAAAGCTCGTCCTCACGTAAGTTTTGAATGCGGCGAATTTCCTGATTCATCATACGCATATGACGAACAGCTTGGACGATATCCCCTGTCCCTGGTTCTCCTTTGGTACGAATCATGGAAGCACCTTCAGCGATACGACGCAAGGCTTCACCCAAATCCTTAGCACCACAGACAAAAGGAACTTGGAATTCTTTCTTATCCACATGGAAACGGTCATCAGCTGGAGATAGAACTTCACTCTCGTCGATATAATCAATTTCAATAGCCTCTAAAATCTGAGCTTCAACAAAATGCCCGATTCTGACCTTAGCCATTACTGGAATACTAACCGCTTCTTGGATTTCCTTAATCATCTTTGGGTCGCTCATGCGGGAAACTCCTCCAGCTGCACGAATATCAGCCGGAATTCGTTCCAAGGCCATCACAGCTGCCGCACCAGCAGCTTCTGCGATACGAGCCTGTTCAGGATTCTGTACATCCATAATAACACCACCCTTGAGCATCTGTGCCAAGTTTTTATTTAGTTCATAACGATTTTCAGTCATTTGTTTTATCCTCATCATTTGTATTGGTAGCTACCTTTTCATTTTAAGTCAGAACAGAATGAAGCACAAGATAAAAAAACTATAATTGTATGGGGACAGATTGGCTAAAAACTATCTGACCTTAACTTAAGGCCAGATAGCTCATTCATTTTTATTTTTCAGCCGTAAGGGCAGCCATTGTGATGTAGTTGTATGGTTTGTTGAAGTGTGGCAAGAAGAAGAGGTCTGTCAATGCCAATTTATCAATTGTCACATGCTCTTGGATAGCAAGTGAGAACATGTGGATTCCCATGCTAATTGCAATATCATGTGAAACCATTTGGGCACCAAGAATTTCACGGCTATCTTTGTCAAAGACAATCTTAATTGCTACTTCATGGTTGTCATGTTTCATGAATTCTGGTTTTTGAAGATCGTTAAAGCCTGTTTCAGTTGCGTTGTAACCAGCAGCTTTCGCTTTTTCAAGAGTCAAACCAGTTGAAACCATGTGAAGACCGTAGATTGAGATACCATTTGAACCTTGAACACCGATTCCTTCCAATTCATGTCCACAAGCATTGTAGGCACCAACGATACCAGTGCGAACAGCATTTGAAGCAAGAGCGATATAGCTTGTATCTTTACGAGCATTGTCATAAACAGTCGCACAGTCACCAACAGCGTAAACGCCTGGGATAGATGTTTCTTGTTTCTTGTCTACAAGGAAGGCACCGTTGCGGAAGAGTTCGATCTTACCATCTGCAAGGGCTGTGTTTGGACGAAAACCAACTGCAAGGATAACCATATCCACGTCAAAGCTTTCTTTGTCAGTAATCAAGCGTTCAACTTTACCGTCACCTTCGATTGCTTTAACAGTTTGACCTAGAGCCAAGCGGATGTTGTGATCTTCCAAGTTCTTCGCCATCATTTGTGTGAAGTCTTTGTCATAGTAACCGTTCAAGACAGTATCAACGATATCAACAAGGACAACTTCTTTTCCAAGACGTTCAAAGGCTTCAGCAAGTTCAACACCGATGTAACCACCACCAACAACGGCGATACGGTCGAGGTGTTGGCTCTTGTCAGAAAGTTTATTGATAACTTCTTCAGCATTTTGGTACAATTTCACGAATTGTACGTTTTCAAGAGTTGCTTTAAACTCGCGGTTTCCTTTAACAATTTCAACACCTTCGATTGGTGGCAAGATTGGTGTAGAACCTGTAGCGAAAATCAATTTTTCGTATGATTCTTTGTGCTCTTTTCCTTCAACTTCCGCTGTAACTACTTTGTTATCATAGTCGATTGAAAGAACAGGTGAGTTCATGTAAACTTTAGCACCTTTAGCTTCCAATTTTTCTTTATCAGAATAGAACAAGCCTTCAGCACCGTCAATTTGTTCACCAATCCAAAGAGCCATTCCACATCCTAGGAAAGAGATGTTAGAGTTTTGGTCAAATACAACAATTTCGTTCTCATTTCCAAAATTATCCAACATGGTATTAATACATGCTGTACCAGCGTGGTTAGCACCGACTACAACGATTTTACTCATAAAAATTTCCTGCCTTCATTCTAAATTTACCTTACTAGTATACCATTTACCGTTAGCGTTTACAAGGGGGGTACTATTATTTCAGCATTTTTTATCAAAAATAATTCCCCATTTATCCTGTTTTCAAGCCTCATGAATTTTATGAGCATATTTCTTGACTTTTTCCAAATTTTGTTTGTGAAAATTCTAACTTTATGGTATTATAATAACATGAAAATGAAATGTAAGGGCTTCAATTTAGATGATTATTTGATATTACAACTTATTTTCTATAAGAGAAAGGAGTTGGTAGCTTGACTCTTCGTTCACATTCTGAACGGCTAATGGGGACTACTATCACTATTTCATTAGTGGATGAGCAAGCCGATATCTTTCTCCAAAAATCCTTTGACTTGCTCAAAGAACTTGAATACCGCTTCAACGCCAATAGTCAAGAATCTGAGTTGATGGAAATCAATTATCAAGCAGGAATATCCCCCGTCACGGTTCATCCAGACCTGTTTGAGCTGATTTCACTTGGGTTAGAGCATAGCCTAGCGCTCTCTAGCCACCTCAATATCAGCATTGGTCCCTTAATTCAAACCTGGCGTATCGGTTTTTCAGATGCCAAGGTCGCCCAGCCTCAAGAAATTGAATCGGTGCTGCCTCTAATCAATCCTCATGGTATCGAGTTAGATTCTTCTACTTCTACTGTGTTTTTAAAACAGAAAGGAATGAAGATTGATCTAGGTTGTTTAGCCAAAGGATACAGTGCGGATAAGGTTGCCCAATTTCTTAGGAAAGAGGGGGTGACTTCTGCCTTGATCAATCTGGGAGGGAATATCCTGACCATTGGAAAAAATCAGGCAAGAGGGGATAACCCATGGCAAATCGGGATTCAAGACCCAGCCAATCCTAGGGGAAATCATTTAATGACCATCCCTGTTGTCAATAAATCTGTCGTGACTTCAGGCATTTATGAACGTCACCTGACCGTCGATGGACAAGATTACCATCACATTTTTGACAGTCAAACAGGATATCCTGTTGAAACGGAACTAGCGAGTCTAACAATCATCTCTGATAAATCAGTCGATGGCGAAATCTGGACGACTCGACTCTTTGGAGAAAGACCTGCTTCTATCCTCTGGCAAGTCGAAAGTTTGGAGGGTATCGAAGTCATCCTCATCGATAAAGAAGGCCACCTAAGCTGTTCTTCAGGAATTCCTACTCTATAGAGACAACTGTTTCAATGGAATTTTAAAATTGTATTATGTAAAAAGAGAAAGGAAATCTCATGTTAAAACTTATTGCTATTGTTGGAACAAATTCAAAACGTTCTACAAACCGTCAATTGCTTCAATACATGCAAAAACACTTTGCTGACAAAGCTGAAATTGAGCTTGTTGAAATCAAGGCCATTCCTGTCTTCAACAAACCAGCTGACAAGCAAGTACCTGCTGAAATATTGGAAATTGCTGCTAAAATCGAAGAGACAGATGGCGTTATTATCGGTACTCCTGAGTATGATCACTCTATTCCAGCTGTTTTGATGAGCGCTCTTGCTTGGTTGTCTTATGGTATTTACCCACTTTTGAACAAACCAATCATGATTACAGGTGCTTCTTACGGTACGCTTGGTTCATCTCGTGCCCAATTGCAACTTCGTCAAATCTTGAATGCTCCTGAAATCAAGGCAAATGTTCTTCCAGATGAATTCTTGCTCTCACACTCTCTTCAAGCATTTAACCCAAGTGGCGACTTGGTTGACCTTGATGTTATCAAGAAATTGGATGCCATCTTTGATGACTTCCGTATCTTTGTAAAAATCACAGAAAAATTACGTAATGCACAAGAATTACTTCGCAAAGATGCTGAAGACTTTGACTGGGAAAATTTGTAAGATAGGAGACCAAAAAGAATGAAATTTGTTGGACTTGTTGGATCAAACTACGATCAATCATATAACCGTAAGCTCTTGGAATTTATCCGTCGCTACTTCAAACTCAAATTTGAATTAGAAGTTCTTGAAATTGACGAAGTTCCAATGTTTAACCAAGATGAAAAATGGGATGAAAGTTTCCAATTACGTTATTTATATAACAAAATTACTCGTGCAGATGGTGTTATCATTGCTACTCCTGAGCATAACCACACTATCTCAGCTTCACTCAAATCTGTACTTGAATGGCTTTCATACGAAGTTCATCCATTTGAAAACAAGCCTGTTATGATTGTGGGTGCATCATACTATGACCAAGGAACATCACGTGCTCAAGTTCACCTTCGTAAAATCCTTGATGCTCCAGGTGTTAATGCCTACACGCTTCCAGGTAACGAATTCCTTCTTGGTAAAGCTAAGGAAGCTTTTGATAACAACGGAAATATCACCAACGAAGGCACTGTTAAATTCCTTGAAACTTGCTTAGATAACTTTGTTAAATACGTAGGAGTCGTTTCGAAATTGAAAAAACCAAAACCAATCGAATCAGAAGACTTGGATTGTGGAAAACCAATCGCTACAACCATCACAGAAGTTGACCCTGACGATCCAGAATGGGTAGAAAAAGTTGCAGCAATCACTGGTGCTGTTTCTGGTGATACCTATGTCAAATTGGACCACGGTATCCTAACAGTTAACCAAATTGATATGTTCTTGAAAGCTATGCCATTTGAATTGACATACGCTGACGATAACAACCAATTCCTCTACTACAACAACGCTCACCAAGATCCAGACACTATGTTCGCTAAACGTGTACCACCTCAATCAGGTAGCCGTATGTCGACTGTTCATGGTTCTCTTCCACCAGCACGTATGAAGAACGTAGAGTGGGTTATCGGAACACTTCGCAACGGAAACCAAGAATACGTCCGTACGATCGTTCCAGGTTCTCCTGCAGGTGTTATCAACACTCACAACTACCAAGCAATGTACTATCCTGATGGATCATACGCTGGTATCAATGAAATCGTCTTTAACTTCCAACCATGGCTTGACTGGTACCTAAAAGAGACTGGTCAACGTTTGGTGGGTGGTAGCGGACCATTTGCTCCTGCTGCCGGAGGTCATGGAGACGCCGATGCTACTTCTGGCGCTTCTGATTCAGGGGATGCTGGAGGCCACGGTGGTGACGCAGACGCTACAGCCGGTGCAAGTTACTAATGATAGTTTTTAGGAACCATTATGGTTCCTTTTTTAGCGAAAAAAGACTAGCAAACACAAACTGCTAGTCTCTTTGTTATCGTTTCATCTATCCTTGTTAAAAGAAAGAATACTTATACTCAATGAAAATCAAAGAGCAAACTAGGAAGCTAGCCGCAGGCTGTACTTAAGTACGGCAAGGTGAAGCTGACGTGGTTTGAATTTGATTTTCGAAGAGTATTATTATGAATTTGGGTCATCAAGACTACGGCCATGTAATCCTTTTTCACGTTGTACTTGGCGTAGTTTTTCTGGTGTAACATCGTCTCCTTCTTCGTCCACAATTTTGATTCCTTCAATGTGATGACGAACAGCGCGACGATAACCTTCGATGTACTCCTCACGTAGTTTGGCTTGTTCCACTTTTTCTTCTAGTGTTAAGCCTTCTGTTTTTTTCTTTTTAGCAAGCTCATTGATACGAGCAATTTTTTTCGGATCCATTTCTTCTCCTCTGTAATAAGATAAAGTCCGTTTATCAAATTTTATTTAGTGTTAATTTGGTTAAAACAAGCAAACTTAGCTGCTTTCTTGGTTAGTTGTGACAAGATTGCCAAACGATTTTGACGGACAGCCTGATCTTCAGCCATTACCATAGTATTTTCAAAGAAAGCATCAATGACTGGGCTAAGCGCAAAGAGTTGTTTCAATTGCTGACTTGCAGGTCCTGATAAAACGAGTGTTTCTACTGCTTCTGCCAAAGCTTTTTCTTGGTCATTCTCAAATAGTGCTGAATCAACCGTAGCAACCCCTTCTGCCTTCTCAGCCAGGTTAAAGGCACGAGAAAGTGATTCAACAGATGGTTTAAAATCTTCTTCCTTGCTTACTTCTACGAGAGCACTTGCTGCTTCCAACATATCTGCCACAACAAAGTTTGAACCTGCAAGAACTGCTTCCTTGATATCTTTTGGAGTAGAGCCCATCATCTTATCAACACGAGCCTTGATAAAGTCCATAACCTCTGCTTTATTTTCATAAGTCAAACTGTCAAATTTCAATGCATAAAGGCTATCAATCAGCTCATCCATAGCAATGTGCCAACCAAAGGCATCCAAGATACGAACCACACCTTGAGTTGCACGACGAAGGGCATAAGGGTCATTAGAACCTGATGGAATCAATCCTACTGAGAAGAAACTCAAAATCGTATCCAATTTGTCTGCAATGGCTAGAACTGCGCCGACCTTGCTCTCTGGAAGTTCTCCTTCAGCTGATGTAGGCATGTAGTGTTCACGAATAGCAGCTGCCACCGCTGGAGTTTCACCAGCAAGAAGGGTGTATTTTTCACCCATAATTCCTTGGAGTTCGTCAAATTCACCAACCATACCTGTCAACAAGTCAAACTTGTAAATGGCTGCTGCACGAGCAAGGTCAACTGTTTCATCCACTGACAAACCAGCTTTTTCTGCCAAAAGTACAGTGATTTGACCCGTACGAATCATGTGTTCACGAAGGGAACCAATCTTCTCATGGAAGGTGACATTGTTTAATTTTTCAACAAGATCTGAAATCACCAATTTTTGGTCTTCACGCCAGAAGAATTCTCCGTCTTCCAAGCGGGCTACCAAGACTTTTTCATTTCCTTTGATGACATTTTTCAAACGCTCTGCGTTTCCGTTACGAACAGAAATGAAGTTTGGCAAGAGTTTTCCATCTTGATCACGAACAACAAAGTAACGCTGGTGTTCCTTCATAGAAGTCACCAAGACTTCTTCTGGAACTTCAAGGTATTTAGCATCAAAACTTCCCATGAAGGCAGTTGGGTATTCAACCAAATTCAAGACTTCATTCAGCAAATCCGCATCAATTTCGATACGTACACCATGTTTTGCCTCAATTTCCTTGATTTGGTCAACAATCATTTGCTCACGTTCACATGGATCTGCGATTACAAACTGCTTACGAAGGTCTTCTTCATAGCTCAATGCTGAATGAATTTTGGTTTCTTTCCCCAAGAAACGATGGCCACGGCTCACACGACTTCCCTTGATATCAAGGAAATCCAAGTCAAACTCTTGCTCATCCAAGAGAACAGTTAAAGTGTGGACAGGACGAATGTATTCAAAGCTATTTCCAGCCCAGTGCATGCTGACAGGGAAAGTCAATGACTTCAAGACATCTACAACACCAGGAACAATGGCTTCAACTGCTTGACCAACTTCTTCCTTAGTGACATAGACATATTCTTCACCCTTGATTTCACGGAATTCGATATCTTCAACAGTCAAGCCTTTTCCACGGACAAATCCTTGAGCTGCTTTGGTGAAGTTTCCATCACTATCCAAGGCAATTTTCTTTGCTGGTCCCTTGAAATCTTCTGTCAAATCAGACTGTTTGTCTGATAAACCAGTCACACGAACAGCCAAACGACGTGGTGTTGAGAAGGTTTGAATGGCTTCAAAAGACAGGCGGTTTTCCTTGAGGAAGGCTGCCATTTTTTCGCCTAGTTGTTTTTCACTTGGTGTGACAACATAGGCTGGTAATTCTTCAAGACCGAGTTCTACTAATAAGTTTTTTGTCATGTTTTTTCTCCGAAAAGTATCTTTTTATTTTCCAGTTTGCCTTATGTGATTGGCACGCAAGCAACCAACTTCGTTGTTTCATTGCTAAAATTGGAGCCAAAAGTCTCCAATTTTGCCTAGTATCCTTAGTTTCACTAAGGATACCTTCATCACTGTGGCAACTGGCTCAGGGCTCACTCTGTTCGCCCATTTTCGTAATTTGTCACTCTCTTTATTCTGCGTCTTCTGCTAAAAGTTTAACTCGTGTTTCTTCATCCAAAAGTGGGTAACCTAGGCGTTTGCGTTCTGCAACAAAGGTTTTGGCTACAACACGGGCCAAGTTACGGATACGAGCGATATAGCCTGCACGCTCTGTTACAGATACGGCACCACGCGCGTCAAGCAGATTAAAGGTATGTGAACATTTGAGAACATAGTCATAGGCAGGGTGTACCAAGCCTTCTTCTAATGCACGACCAGCTTCTTTTTCAAACTTATCAAAGTTTTCAAGCAACATTTCTTGGTTCGAAATTTCAAATGAATATTTTGAGTGCTCATACTCAGGCTGGATAAAGATTTCTCCGTATTTTACACCATCAGCCCACTCGATATCATAGACAGAGTCTACTTCTTGAATGTAAGAAGCCAAGCGCTCCAAACCATAGGTAACTTCCGCAGTCACAGGGCCAGTTGCCAATCCACCGACTTGTTGGAAATAAGTGAACTGAGTGATTTCCATTCCGTCAAGCCAAACTTCCCAACCAAGACCAGCTGAACCAGTTGATGGGTTTTCCCAGTTGTCCTCAACAAAACGAATATCGTGCTCCAAAGGATTGATTCCCAATTTTTCCAAAGACTCAAGGTAAAGTTCTTGGATATTTGATGGAGAAGGCTTCATGACCACCTGGAATTGGTGGTGTTGGTAGAGACGGTTAGGGTTTTCCCCATAACGACCGTCAGCAGGACGACGTGATGGCTCTACATAAGCTGCATTCCATGGCTCAGGTCCGATAGCACGAAGGAAAGTGTAAGGACTCATTGTTCCCGCACCTTTTTCATTATCATAAGCCTGCATAAGCATACAACCTTGGTCATTCCAAAATTGTTGCAAAGTCAAAATAATTTCTTGAAATGTTAATTTCTTAGACATTGAATACTCCTTAATAAAAAATAATTTCTTGCGACACGAGTCTGCCTCGTCGATTATACGAGGCAAGACGAGTTAGTACTGCGTCTAGCTCAGGCACTCTAGTGCTGAGCGTGGAGCAGCCCGACTGTAAGGAGGTCTCTGCCACTGATGCAGTGAAATGTTAATTTCTTAGACATTGTTTACTCCTTTAGTTTTTATATTTCTTTTTCAATTAATTTCTGCTGAACAAACCAATCTAACAAGGGAAAAGTTTTTTCTGTATTTGCCCATAGATGATAAGAATCAAAGACCGCTTGTACACTACCTAAATTTTCTACCAACTTATCTACTATCAAAAAACTGAGCCAATATTCATAAAAAATACTTGCATAGTTCTTATCATAAGTCGAAGAACCAAAATCATTCAATGAATGCCAACCATACTTCTTCTGAAAAAGTTCTACTAGAGATTGATTACAAATTTTTTCCGCTTGAAATTCCTCTTCTGTCAAGAAATACTTGCGACTAATATATTCAACCATCCCCTCTTCGAACCAGATATAAGAGTCATAACCATCAAAATCATCTAAAAAATGCTCCGACCAATGAGCTAACTCATGTCCTACAATCTGTAAGAGGAAATTTTCAGATAAAGAATGATAGTGACTTTCTATTGCTTGAGTTTGCTCAGAACACTCGTAGTCCATCAATTGATACAAATACAACTCTTTCCAAACAGCTAAATCAGGCGTCATAACCATTCGTCTATTATTTGTATAGGCTGGAACAGCGCTTTCCCTAATAATCTGTGTAGCAGCATTAAAATTTGACCAAATAACGGCTTGCGGTAAATCACAGACTGCAAGTTCATTCTTTAAAAAAGATTGATAATCTTTCAACTTTTCAGTATTTCTTACTACAAAATCACGAAATGCAGCTAGTTGACTATCGTCTTTTACAAGATAAAGGTTTTCCACGTCTCTCCTTTCTTTCACACAATAGACTGAATAAGCAAAAGAACCACATCTGACAATCCTAGGTTGATTTAACCTAGGGGCGTCAGAAACGCGGTTCCACCCTAATTTATTACTTCATTGTTTTTGAAAATAGTACAGAAAGCGCCAGTTCTTTATTTTGCTCTACTTGGCTCCCACTATCCCAAGCTCGCTTGAAGAACGCCATAAGACTTTCTTTCCTGCTGACTATTATATCAAAAATTAGAATAATGTACAATTCTTTTTATGATTTTCTAGAAATCCACATCATCAACTCGTGGAGCACCCGATTGAACAGCAATCGTTTTTAAGGTTTCTCTCTCCTCATGACTCAGTTCAATTCCAAAGCAATCAAGATTAGCTTGAATACGAGAGGTTGTGACAGATTTTGGAAGTGGTAAAAATCCTTCTGCCAAGCTCCAGGCCAAGGCTATCTGAGCAATCGATTTTCCGTGATTTGCTGCGATTTCTTGCACTTGCTTGCTATCAAATAGTTCTCCCTGACCAAAAGGCCCCCAAGCTTCCAATAAAATTCCCTTTTCACGACAGTAAGCTACGACTTGATCTTGATACACACCTGGCGCCAAGCGAACTTGATTGACCGCAGGAACGATAGTTGCAGTTTCAAGCAAGGCATCCAAATGATGGGGAAGAAAATTGCTAACGCCGATAGCACGGATTTTCCCTTCTTGATAGAGGTCTTCCATCGCTCTCCAAACTTCCGCATTGCGAGTTTTCCATGCGTCATTTTCTCTGAGCGGTTTTGGGTTCGGCCAATGAATCAAATACAAATCCAAATAATCCAAGCCCAGTTTTTCTATAGATTTTTCCAAAGCTTGACGAGTTTGCTCATAGGTTTGCTGACTATTCCAAAGCTTGGTAGTTACGAACATTTCTTCACGTGGAACTCCGCTATCTTTGATTGCTTGACCAACACTTTCTTCATTCTGATAAATCGCCGCCGTATCAATATGACGATAACCAGCCTTCAAGGCTTCTAACACTGCACGATAGGCTTCTTCTCCATCCTTAGCCTTAAAAGTTCCAAATCCCAATACTGGAATTTCTACTCCATTATTTAATTGATAGGTATTCATATGCTTCTCCTTCTATTTTATTCATCAATTATAGCATAAAACATTTTTTAAGTAGTACTATCTTCTGTAAAAAATAAGTCTGTCAAATATCTAACAGACCTATTTTTTCTTGCTTATTCATCACGACTATAGTACAGCTCATGAGCTTTTAGGCGAGTATTGAGCATCTCTGGTATGGTCACAAAGGTATAACCTTGATTTTTCAAATACTCAATGACCCTTGGCAAGGCATTGACTGTCGGACTGTGAATATCATGCATCAAAACGATAGAGCCGTTAGCTACTTGATGCTGAATTTCTGTCAAAATAGATGCTTCATTTTTACTCTTCCAGTCCAGACTATCCACATCCCACATGATAAAGCTCAAATCCAAGCTATTGCGAATATCATCTGTAATAGCACCATAAGGTGGACGCATGAGTTTAGAACTAGAACCCAGCACTTTAGTTAGCACATCCTCAGTATCAGTAATCTGCTTTTTAGCTTCATCAAGAGAGAGTTGCGAGAGAATCGGATGGCTCCAACTATGGTTTCCAACAACATGACCTTCAGATTTTATCCTCTTCACCAAGTCCTCATTCCCAGAAACATTTTTCCCAAGCACAAAGAAAGTCGCTTTAATATCATATTTAGCTAGGGTCTCTAATACCTGCGGGGTCGTTGCTGGATTTGGACCATCATCAAAGGTTAGAGCGACAACTTTTTGATATTTCTTATCAAAGTAAGATTGGTACAAGGCCGCATCTTTTTCGAGTAAGTACGAAGATTGGATAACATCAAAGAAAGCAGATACTGGCAAGGCTATCTCTTCTAAATTTTCAACCACAGGACTTGGATAAAGGATAATCTGACTATCCTTGTAATCAAAATTCCATGCAGACAAGTCTTGGTCAGAGAAGTTTTTTACAATCTGCTCACTCTGGTCTTGCTCTATTTTTTTATCCTCTATGAAGGAGGTCAACTCTTTTATCAGCTGTTCCTTAGCCTTACTAGCATCTGAAAACAGTTGGTCAAGTGTAAAAGGTTGCCCATCTTCTGTTAAGTGAACCTTTCCTAGACTGGTCTTTTCAGTCTCTTCAACCTTAAAAGCAACTAAATCATAGATTTGTTTGGTCACATTACGATTAACGACTCCCTTTAAACCTGACTCTTCTTGCTCTGTATAGTAGAAAACAAGATTGTCCTTACTTTCTAGCTTGTCCTTAACATCTTGATTTATCAACTCCCTAACAGAGGAAATCACTTTCTCCCCTTGGAGAGGATAATAGGCAATCACTTCGGCTTGCCCCTGACGAAAATGCTCCTTCTGATTTCCCTCACTCAATTGATCATCTTTCTCTTTTTTGAGCGATTCAATCTTTTGCTCAAAACTTTTTTGCTGGTAGATCTTAAAAGCAATAAATCCGCCTAATAGGCAAATAGAAATTGCTAAAATACCAATCAAAGCCAATAATACATGTCTCGTTTTCCCGTGTCTGCCACGTCCTAGTCTACTTTTATTCATATTTATATCATAACAAATTTGAGCAATAATTTCAATGATACAATTTGGCAATCCACAATTCCTCTAGCAAGCCAAAGCATCTTACATCAACTCCAACATCCGTATCTGTAGAGATTATGTAGTTTTCTATCTATGGAATTTCTAGTAGATTGAAGCTAGAATAGTAGACCTATACTTCTAAAACATTGTTAGAAATCGATTTGATTGTCCTGATCGATTTGTCCTGTTCTTATTTCATTTTACTATAAAACTATGAGAAGCTAGGTCATCTGAGAAGTAATTACTATCGACAATTGCGATAGCGTATACTGGTGCAATTTGTTTGTAGCTCTGGTGGGTATCACCTTCACGTTAGCGAATTTTTTCTAGGTTTTGATTAACCTGACTGCACAGATAAGCCCATAGGCGATTGATGAAAAAATTCTGATGATGAACCTGAATTTCGATGATAACTTGGGTTCCATTATCTAACTCCGCCAAGACATCTATACTAGTATAGAAATCCTGCGCTGAGTAGGGCATGGAAGGCAAGACGTGAATGTTACTTCCCTCCAAAATCGTCACATTTTTTGCTGGCAAGTCCAGCATATCGCAGATAAATTGACAAAGCATTAGTTGGGCTGATACCCGGATGTCTGAGAATCCTCCTTTTCCTCCTTTTTCTCCTTTTCCTCCTTCTATTATAGCACATTTTTAAATCTAGGTTTGCTAGATTCTATGCTTCTATCTATTTATTCGGAAAAGAAAGCTTTTCTTCAGAAGAAAGCTAATAGCTTATTTGAAATTTTCTCCTCTCTGTTGGATAGTCCCGTCTATCTATGTTATAATGAAAGAAGGATTTAAAATCGGAAAAGGAGTATTTATGCTAAAATTAGGTGTCATCGGAACTGGCGCTATCAGCCATCATTTCATAGAAGCAGCCCATACCAGTGGAGAATACCAACTGGTCGCAATCTATTCTAGAAAACTAGAAACTGCAGCAACCTTTGCTTCTCGCTATCAGAATATCCAACTATTCGATCAATTAGAAGTCTTCTTCAAATCTTCTTTTGATTTAGTCTATATCGCCAGTCCAAACTCCTTACATTTTGCTCAGGCAAAAGCTGCCTTGTCTGCTGGTAAACATGTTATTCTTGAAAAGCCAGCTGTCACTCAACCACAAGAATGGTTTGATTTGATTCAAACAGCTGAAAAAAATAACTGTTTTATCTTTGAAGCAGCTCGTAATTACCACGAGAAAGCCTTTACTACTATCAAAAACTTTTTAGCAGATAAGCAAGTGTTAGGAGCAGATTTCAACTATGCCAAATACTCTTCCAAGATGCCTGACTTGTTGACTGGACAAACACCAAATGTCTTTTCAGACCGTTTTGCTGGTGGAGCCCTCATGGATTTGGGGATTTATCCCCTCTATGCTGCTGTTCGTCTTTTTGAAAAAGCTAATGACGCTACTTACCATGCTCAACAGCTTGACAATAGCATTGACCTAAATGGAGATGGTATCCTCTTCTACCCAGACTATCAAGTTCACATCAAGGCTGGAAAAAACATCACTTCCAATCTTCCTTGCGAGATTTATACAACAGATGGAACCTTGACTCTCAACACGATTGAGCATATTCGCTCAGCTATTTTTACCGACCACCAAGGAAATCAAGTCCAGCTTCCTATCCAACAGGCTCCTCATACGATGACTGAGGAAGTCGCTGCATTTGCACACATGATCCAGCAACCAGATCTGAATCTCTACCAAACTTGGCTGTATGATACAGGCTCTGTTCATGAGCTACTATATACCATGCGCCAGACTGCTGGCATTAGATTTGAGGCAGAAAAATGAAAACCAAACTACCGACTGAATGGCAAGAACTGAGTGACCAACTCGGTTTCCAAGAATTCACCCCCATTCAAACTCAACTATTTGAGCCCCTTCTTGCTGGAGAAAACCTCCTAGGAGTGAGCCAAACCGGAACTGGTAAGACCCTAGCGTATCTCCTACCAAGTCTTCTCAGACTACAAAAGAAAAAAGCCCAACAACTCTTGATTCTAGCACCAAATACGGAACTTGCTGGACAGATTTTTGATGTATGTAAAACGTGGGCAGAAGCTATCGGATTGACTGCTCAACTCTTCCTTTCAGGTTCAAGTCAGAAACGACAAATTGAACGTCTTAAAAAGGGGCCAGAAATTCTGATTGGAACTCCTGGCCGTATCTTTGAACTCATTAAACTTAAAAAAATCAAGATGATGAATGTGGAAACCATCATCCTGGATGAATTTGACCAATTACTAGATGATTCTCAGATTCACTTTGTAGAAAAAATCACTCACTACGCACCTCGTGACCACCAACTGGTCTACATGAGTGCCACGACCAAGTTTGACCAAGAAAAGATTGTGCCGAATACACGCACTATTGATCTCTCTGATCAAAAATTGGACAATATCCAGCATTTCTACATGCAGGTAGACCAACGTCATCGAGTGGATATGCTGCGAAAACTGGCTCATGTAGAGGATTTCCGTGGTCTAGTCTTCTTCAATAGCCTGTCAGACCTTGGGAATGCCGAGGAAAAACTACAGTATCGTGATATATTGGCTGTTTCCCTCGCTAGTGATGTTAATGTTAAATTTAGAAAAATCATCTTAGAAAAGTTTAAAGATAACCAACTAACCCTGCTTCTTGCAACTGACCTTTTGGCTCGTGGAATTGATATCGATAGCCTAGAATGTGTCGTAAACTTTGATATTCCTAGAGATAGCGAAACCTACACACACCGTGCTGGCCGTACTGGCCGTATGGGCAAGGAAGGATATGTTATTACTCTCGTCACTCATCCAGAAGAAATCAAAAAACTTAAAAAGTTTGCAAGTATCCGAGAAATTGTCCTAAAAAACCAAGAACTCTATATCAAATAAAGCCCCATTGCTCTATACACATCCAGTGTATGGAGCTTTTTTATAAGCAATTCAATTTTATACTCATCTGCTTTCAAAAAGCATTCTATTCCATCTCCGATTAACGATGGACTTTATCACCTCCTTCTCCAGTCCTTGTATGAC